>Ga0207969_100498_pt1 | contig 17725 bp, 19 predicted proteins | sample LakWasMet25_LOW6_2_FD_183869 | JGI IMG/M metagenome (GOLD analysis project Ga0207969, IMG submission 183869) | Freshwater sediment methanotrophic microbial communities from Lake Washington under simulated oxygen tension - Sediment Metagenome... | ecosystem: Environmental > Aquatic > Freshwater >... | reverse complement strand
CCTGTCGGTCGCCGACGGGAGAGGGGCGGCGCGGCAGCGCGGGGTGAGGGCACGCAGGGCCGTTGGATTTCATCCCTGCGGGAGGGGCCAACAGCCCCATGAACAACTGACTCGACTTCGTAGACCCGATCGCCCGCCTCGCGCGTCTCCAGCGGCAACCACACCCCCCGCTGGAGGCGTATCCCATGGCCCGATCGTCCACCCTGCTCCTCGCCCTCTCCCTCGTCGCTCCCGCGTGCGCCTCCGTCGCGACCCCTCGCGAGGCCGTGCTCGTCGGCCGCCGCACCACCGTCGCTACCACCCGGGAGGTCGCCGTGACCGCCGCCGGAGCGGAGTGGCTGCAGGCCGCCCCGGTGCGCTCTCGGGTGGTCGTCGGAGCCGACGGCGAGACCTACGTCGGCCTCTGGATCGACGCGCCCCAGGTCGAGCCCAGCGGCCATCGGCTGCCCCTCGACGTGGCCCTGGTGGTCGACACGTCTGGCTCCATGAGCGGCGCGAAGATCGAGTCCGCCCGCATGGCCGCCGCGAGCTTCATCGACAACCTCGCCCACGGGGACATCGTCTCGCTCTACGCCTTCTCCGGCGACGTGCGCGAGCTGTCTCCCCCGGTGGTCATCGACGACCAGACCCGAGCCGCCCTCATCGACCGCGTGCGCCGCCTCTACGCCTCCGGCGGAACCAACCTCTGGGGAGGCCTCCGCGCGGGTCAGTCGGCCACCGCCTCGGCGCCCGCCTCGCACCCCGTCCGCCGCGTGGTGGTCATCTCCGACGGCCGCGCCAACGTCGGCCCCTCGTCGGCCGCGGAGTTCGGCGACCTCGCCGCCGCGTCGACGGAGAACGGCACGCAGATCACCGCCATCGGCGTCGGCCTCGACTACGACGAGAACACCCTCGGCGCGCTCGCGGTGCGAAGCGCCGGGCGCCTCTACCACCTGGAGCAGCCCGAGCAGATGGCGGCCATCCTCCAGGACGAGCTCCAGATGCTCTCCCGCACGGTGGCCACCAACGCCGTGATCGAGTTCGTCCCTGCGGAGGGGGTGGTGGTGGAGGGCACCGACCAGCTGCGGCTCGACCGCTCGGGCGATCGGGTGCGCATCCCCGTCGGAAGCCTCTACTCCGCCCAGCACCGCGAGGTGCTGCTCCGGGCGAGGGTGCGCGACGCCGCCGAGGGCAGCCGCTCGCTGGGCCGGGCGCAGCTCGTCTACCAGAGCCCGGGCCGCGTGGACGCGCCGGTGCGATCGAGGGAGGTCCCGCTGCAGGTCGAGTACGTGAGCGACGAGGCGCGCTCGGCCGCGAGCGCCCATGAGCGGGTGCAGGCGATGGTCACCCGCTTCGAGGCCGCGCAGTCGCAGATGCGCGCCGCGCAGATGATCAACGAGGGCCAGGCCGAGCGCGCCGAGGCCGAGCTCCAGCGCGCCGAGGAGCGGCTGCGCGCCGCCGCAAGCGTGCAGTTCAGCGACGAGCGGGTGCAGGGCCAGCTTCTCCGCCAGGCCGCCGGGGTCTCCGCCGGTCGCAGCGCAGCCCGCCGCGCGGTCGCCGCCCCCTCCGCCGCCTCGGTGCGAGGCGCCTCGCTCCAGAACCGCTCGTCCGCCATGGACGCCTACGGGTACTGATCCCCGGCCGAGGCGAGCGACCGCCGCCGCGTGGTCGACGTCCGCGCGCTACTCCCCCTCCTCCGCCCACGCCTTCCGCTTCGCTGTTCGTCCGCTCGTCGGAGAGTCCGACAGGGCGCCCGCAGCCCCCTCGTCATGACAATCGTTGCAGCCTTTGACCATGGTCAGTTGTGCCCGGGTCGGGTGGACATACACCCGCCGCTAATGGCGATACGGCCAGACGATATCGAACACCGTTGTCTCGAGTGACTGCGCGGCACCTGCCAGACCGGATGGCTGGCAGATCCCGCATGGCCGCACGCACAGGGTGCACGTCGCGCACGGTCGAGCGCGCGGGGTGCGCTTCATCGCCGTACGAGGCGTGAGCCCGGACGCTCATGGGATGACTGCCTCAGCGGCTGAGTCGGCACGGCACGACTCATGCGCGTGGCGGCGGCAACGGCGGAGGGATTCCGAAGGTTCAATGAAGTTGAGCCCCGGGGCGTGGACTCCATCGAGGGACGCGCTCCCGTCAGGCTTTGCGGGCGACCTGAGCGGTCGACCCGCGGGAAGGATTCATGATGAAGATTGCGACGCGAAACATCATTGGGGTTCTCGCCCTCGCCGTGGCGCCCATCGTCGGCTGTAAAGACCGCGCTCCGAGCGGCACTGCCGCCCCGGCGGCCAGCGGCGCGGCGACCATCACCGCGGAGGCTCGCACCGAGGCCACGCAGATCTTCTCGCTGCGGTGCACGCCCTGCCACGGCCCGACGGGCGCCGGCGACGGGCCCGCCTCGGCGAGCCTGAGCCCGAGGCCTCGCAACTTCCACGACGCCACCTGGCAGAGCTCGGTCACCGACGAGCACATCGAGCGGATCATCCAGTACGGCGGCGCCGCGGTGGGCAAGAGCCCCACGATGCCGGCCAACCCCGACCTCAACGACCGCCCCGCCGTGGTGGCCGCGCTGAGGGAGCACGTGCGCTCGCTTCGGCAGTAGCAGCGAGGTGGAGGGCGGAAGGGTGCGAGAGGTCGGAGCGCCACTTTTGAGCGCTCCGCGAAGCAGAGGTCCGCCCCGTTGAACGGGGGCGGCGAAGGAAGAGGTGACTGCGATGAGTTCCCGCTTGAAGAAACTGATCCTGGGGGCGGCGATGCTCGTGATGGGCGCCGTCGTGATCGGCCCCGCCTGTAAGAAGGAGGGGGCCGGCGGTACTGCGCCCTCGGTCGCTCAGCTCATGAGGGCGCGCAACCTGACGGAGCGCGACGTGAGCGCGGCGCTGAGGACGTACACGCCTACCGGGCGCACCGACCCGTACCTCCTGTTCGGCTCAGGCGGTCACGGAGGCAACCTGCTCGTGATCGGCGTGCCGAGCATGCGCATCCTGAAGTACGTGGCCGTCTTCACCCCGGAGCCCTGGCAGGGCTACGGCTACGGCGACCAGACCAACGCGCTGCTCGCCAGCGGCAACCGCGGCGGCCAAACCCAGAGCTGGGGTGACATGCACCACCCGGCGCTCAGCGAGACCAACGGCTCGTACGACGGGCAGTTCATCTTCGTGGGCGACAAGGCCAACGCGCGCGTCGCGGTGGTCAACCTGCGGGACTTCGTCACCACCCAGATCGTCCACACCGGCCTGATGCGATCGGACCACGGCGGCTGTTTCGTGACGCCCAACACCGACTACATCATCGAGAGCTCGCAGTACCCGATGCCCCTCAACGGGCAGTACTCCGACCTCTCCCGCTACAACGAGGACTACCGCGGCGTCGTGGTGCTCTGGAAGTTCGACCGCCAGCGCGGCCGCATCGACGAGGCGCAGTCCTTCGCCATCGAGCTCCCGCCGTACATGCAAGACCTCGCCGACGCCGGGAAGCTCGTCTCCGACGGCTGGCTGTTTCTCAACTCCTTCAACACCGAGCGGGCGTACGGCGGCAACGCCGAGGGCCGACCGCCGCTTGAGTCGGGCGCGTCTCGCAACGACACCGACTACCTGCACGTGATCAACTGGAGGCGCGCGGCGGAGGTCGCGAGCGCAGGACGCACCGAGACCATCTCGGGGATGCGCACGATCCGGCTCCAGACCGCCATCGACGAGGGGCTGCTGTACTTCGTCCCGGAGCCCAAGAGCCCGCACGGGGTCGACGTCACCCCCGACGGCGCGGACCTCGCGGTCGGCGGCAAGCTCGACACGCACGTCACGGTCTACAGCTTCGCGAACATCCAGCGGCTCATCAACGCGCGCCGCTTCGACGGACGCGACCCGTACGGCGTTCCCATCCTGCCGTTTCGCGAGGCGATTCGCGGCCAGGTGGAACTCGGCCTGGGCCCCCTTCACACGCAGTTCGACAACCAGGGCAACGCCTACACCTCGCTCTTCCTCGAGTCGCGCGTAGCCCGCTGGTCGGTGCGCGACCTGCGCCTGCGCGACAAGATCTCGGTGCACTACAACATCGGCCACCTCGCCACGGTCGAGGGCGACACCGTCAGCCCGCAGGGCAACTTCCTGGTCGCCATGAACAAGTGGTCCATCGACCGCTTCGCCCGCGTCGGCCCGCTGCTCCCGCAGAACTTCCAGCTCATCGACATCGCCACGCCGAACATGGAGCTGCTCTACGACCTGCCCATCCCGCTGGGCGAGCCGCACTACACCCAGATGATCCGCTCGTCGCTGCTGCACCCGATCGACGTGTACACGCCGGCGGGGCACGACCCGCTCACCGGCCACCACGACCCCAACGCGGTCGAGGGCGGTCGGGAGCGCGTCGAGCGCCGCGCCGACGGGGTGCACATCTACATGACCGCGGTGCGCAGCCACTTCACGCCGGACACCCTCCGGGTGCGGGAGGGCGAGCGCGTACACCTGCACATCACCAACATCGAGCAGGCCCGCGACGCCACGCACGGCTTCGCGATCTCCGAGTACAACGTCGCCCTCTCGCTAGAGCCCGGTGAGCACGCCAACGTGGAATTCGTGGCCTCCCACCCGGGCGTCTTCCCGGTGTACTGCACCGAGTTCTGCTCGGCGCTGCACCTCGAGATGGCGGGCTACCTCCTGGTAGAGCCCGCCAACGCGCCCGCCGCAGCGGCTGCGCCCGCCGCGCCCGCTGCGCCCGCTGCCGTGGTGCCCGCTGCCGCGGTGCCCGCTGCCGCACCCGCCGCTCCTGCACCCGCGCACTGAGCCCGTCGCCGCCGCACACCCACGGAGAGCACCCATGCGCCCCACCGCCCAGAGAGCCACGGTCATCGCCGTCGTAGCGGGTGCGATCGCCGCGGGCGGCATGGTGGGCCCGCGGGTGTGCGGCGGCGCCAGGATCTCCCCCGTCGATGTCCCGCTGCCCGTCGCGCGACCACAGCGATGCGAGCAGGTCGCCGACGGCGCCGACCTCCAGGCCGCGGTCGATCGCACGCCCGACGGCGGCGCCCTCTGCCTCGCCGACGGCACCTACCTCGGACCGCTCCGCGTGCCCCGCGCGATCACCGTGTGGGGCAGCGGGCGCGCGGTGATCCGCTCCCGCGGCGAGGGGACCACCGTGCGCCTCTCCGGCCGCGGCGCGGCGCTCCTCGGCCTCACGGTCGACGGCTCCGGCGGGCGATACGACCTCGAAGACGCGGCCGTGGCCGTCGAGGCCGACGACGTGCGCGTCGAGGGCCTCCGCGTCCTCCGGGCGGTCTACGGCGTGCTGGTCTCCAGGGCGCGCCGCGTGCTGGTTCGGGGCAACGTCGTGGTCGGAACGGGCGAGCCCGCCCTCGGGCTCCGCGGCGACGGGATACGGCTGTGGGAGACTCGCGACTCCAGGGTCGAGGGCAACTCGGTGAGCGCGAGCCGCGACGTGGTGATCTGGTACTCGCCGGACAACGTCGTGGTCGGCAACCGGGTCTCGCACGGCCGCTACGGCACGCACCTGATGTACAGCTCGAACTGCACGGTCGAGCGCAACCGATACGTCGACAACATGGTCGGGGTGTTCGTGATGTACACCCACGACGTGCTGCTGCGCGGCAACGTCATCGCGGAGTCGACCGGCGCCGCGGGCATGGGCCTCGGGCTCAAGGACTCCGGGAACGTCACCGCGCGCGGCAACACCTTCGCCCGCGTCACCGCGGGCGTGTACCTCGACGGCAGCCCCAACGGCGACGACGAGTCCAACACCTTCGAGGACAACGACCTCCGGCTGGCGCAGACCGCGGTGGTCTTCCACGCGAGCCAGCGCAACAACTCGTTTCTGGGCAACCGCTTCCGCGACAATCGGGTGCAGGTGGCCGTCGAGGGCGGCGGCGACGCGCTGGGCACCCGATGGGAGTCGAACTCCTTCGACGACTACCGCGGCTACGACCTCGACGGCGACGGCGTGGGCGACGTCCCCTACGAGGTTCGCAGCTTCTCGAGCGACCTCACCTCGCGGCACCCCGCGCTGGCCTTCTTCGCGTCGACCCCGGTGCTCGCGCTGGTCGACGCGGTGAGCCACATCGCGCCCCTCTTCTCGCCTCAGACCATCCTTGTCGACCGCCGCCCCCGGGTCCGCGCGAAGGAGAGACGCTGACATGCGCATCGAGCTCCGAGACGTGGCCCGAAGCTTCGGCAACGTCGCCGCCCTCCGGGGAGTGACGCTCGAGATCCCTCAGGGCGCCCGCGTGGGCCTGGTGGGCCCCAACGGCTCGGGCAAGTCGACCCTGCTCCGGGTGGTGATGGGCCTCGTGGCCTGCGAGGGCGAGGTGCTCCTCGACGGCGCGTCGCCCTTCGAGCGCCGCGACGAGGTCGCTCGACGCCTCGCCTACGTGCCGCAGTTCGCGCCCCAGTGGGGGGCCGCCGTCGCCGACGTGGTGGGCGCGGTCGCGTCGCTGCGGGACCTCGACCCCGGCGTCGTGGCGGCCATGGCGAGGCGCCTCGACCTGGACCTCGACGCGCTGGGGCCGCGCTCCTTCCGCGAGCTGTCTGGGGGGACCAAGCAGAAGCTCCTGATCGCGGTGGCGCTCTCCACGGGCGCGTCGCTCTTCGTGCTCGACGAGCCGACCGCGAGCCTCGACGCCGCCGCCCGGGAGCGCTTCTTCGCGCTGCTCGACGAGGTGGCCGGGAGCGCCACGCGGCTGTTCTGCTCGCACCGCATCGACGAGGTGCGCGGGCTCGTCGACCGCGTGGTCGTGCTGCGGGACGGCGTCGTGGACTACGACGGCCCGACCGCGGGCTACGTGGAAGCGCCCTCGAGGGCGGCCGGGACCGAGGCTCGGAGCTGATGGCCGACGCGGTGCGTGGGAGGGTCTCCAGGCGGGGCGTCGCGGCCGTCGCGGCGGTCGTGCTCGCCGCGCTCGGGGCGCTCCTGGCGAGGGCGCAGCAGGCCCCGTCGGGCGTGGAGCCCATCGCGTGGGACCGCGCGGCGTGCGCCCACTGCCGGATGCACGTGGGAGATCCGCGCTTCGCGGCGCAGCTCCAGACCGAGGAGGGCGACGTGCTGAACTTCGACGACCCCGGGTGCCTGCTTCGCTACGCGCACGAGCGTCACCCGCGGGTGCGGGCGATGTACTTCCGCGACGTGCGCGAGGACCGCTGGTGGGCGCGCGACCAGGTGGGCTTCGTGCCGATGGCGCCGACTCCCATGGGCTACGGCATCGCGGCGACGCGGCGCGGTGCGCCCGGAGCGATGAGCTACGAGGAGGCCTTCGCGCGGGTGACGGCGAGAGGGGAGGCGCCGCGATGATCCGATGGAAGCAGGTGGCGGCGGTGGCGAGGCTCGACCTGGCGGAGGTGCGGCGCTCGCGATGGCTCACCTTCGCCTCGGTGGTCTACGGGCTGCTGGCGGTGGTGTTCGTGGTCGCCGCGCTGCGCGAGTCGTCCGTGGTGGAGTTCACTGGCATGGACCGGGTGCTCCTCTCGCTGAGCCACGCGCTGCTCCTGGTGCTGCCGCTGCTCGCGCTGAGCGCCACCTGCCAGGTGGTCAACCGGGCGCGCGACGACGGGACGCTCGAGCTGCTGTTCAGCCACCCCCTCTCTCGCGCCAACTACCTCGTGGGGGTGACCGTCACGCGCTTTCTCGTGCTGCTGGCGCCGCTCGCGGGCCTCATCGCCGTGATGGTCGTGGCGGGCGCGTGGCTCTCCGAGCCAACGGCCGCGCTGCGCTTCGGGCTGCGGGCGCTGGCGGTGTGCTCGGCGCTCCTCTGGGCGAGCGTGGGCGCGGGCATGGCGGTCTCGGCGGCCACGAGGGACCAGGCGCGCGCGCTGGTCTACGGGCTGGTGCTTTGGGCGCTCGGCGTGGCGCTGCTCGACTTCGCGCTCGTGGGGGCGATGCTCCAGTGGCAGCTCAACCCCCGGGCGGTGTTCGTGCTGGCGGCGATGAACCCGGTGCAGGCCGCCCGCCTCGCGCTGCTCTCGGGCCTGGAGCCCGAGCTCGGCACGCTCGGCCCCGTAGGCTTCTACCTCGCGACGCGGCTCGGGCCCGCGAAGCTGCTCGCGGTGGGCGTCGCGTGGCCGCTGACCGTGGGCGTCGGGGCGTGGGCCTTCGCGCTCCAGAGCTTCCGCCGCGGCGACGCCGTCTAGGAGACCATCGATGAAGAACCCGATCCAGAAGTTCTACGAGTTCCTCGACCGGCCGCTCTTTCCGTGGGGGCGCGTGCTGCTGGCGCTCGCGGTGGTGCCGCTCGTCCTGGCCTTCACCGCGCCGCTCTGGCGCATCACCCTCATCGCGCCGCAGTACCCCGACGGGCTCTGGGTGGACATCTTCGCCTACACCGTCGAGGGCGGTAACCGCGGCCAGCACCTCACCGAGATCAACACCATCAACCACTACATCGGGATGCACCGCATCGACCGCGAGGCCCTCTCCGACCTGGACTGGATGCCCTTCGCGCTCGGCGTGCTGGCGATGCTCACGCTCCGCGTGGCGGCCATCGGGAGCGTGCGCTCGCTGGTCGACCTCACGGTGCTGATGACCTACGTGCTGGGCTTCGCCTTCGGGCGCTTCTATTTCAAGCTCTACCAGATGGGTCACAACCTCGACCCGACGGCCCCGATGCGCGTCCCCGCCTTCACCCCGGTGGTCTTCGGCCGGGGCGAGATCGCAAACTTCACCATCACCAGCTACCCCCGGCCGGCGGCGTACTACGTGGCCCTCTTCGCCGCGACGGTGATGGGCGTGGTGGCATGGCACCTCATCGCCGGCCGTCGCAAGGCCGCGCTCTATGAGAAGACCCACCCCGACGAGGCGCCCGCGGAGACGCCCGCGGCCTGAGTCGGCCCGCCCCTCCTCCTACAGCCGCCTCGGGAGCGTGAACCAGAACGCGCTCCCCTCCCCCTCGCGAGCCTCCACCCCGACCTCGCCGCCGTGGGTCTCCACGATGGCCCTCACGATCGCCAGCCCGAGGCCCGTCCCGCCGGTCGAGCGGGCCGTGGTGAAGAAGCGCTCCCAGACCTTCGCCAGGCCTGCCTCGGAGATGCCCGCGCCCCGGTCGCTCACCGTCGTGTGGAAGCCGTGCGCGTCGCCCTCCACCCTCACCGCGATGGCGCCTCCCTCCGGGGAGAAGCGCACCGCGTTGTCGAGCAGGTTGGTGAGCACCGTCTCCACCTGCTCTGGCGAGGCGCGGAGGTGGTCGAAGGCGGCGTTCCAGGTGAGGGTGGCCGTGGGGTATCGCGCCACGACCGAGGCCACCAGGGCGCGGTAGTCGAGGGGGACCCGCGCCTCCACCCTCGACTCGATGCGCGACAGCTCCAGCAGGCGCGTCACAAGCCGTGAGAGCCGCTCGGCGTCCTCCAGGATGTTGCCCAGGAAGCGCCGCCGGGCCTCCGGGTCGTCCGCCGCCCCGTCGCGAAGCAGCTCGGCCGCCCCTCGCATCGACGCGATGGGCGTCTTGAACTCGTGCGACACGTTGGCCGCCAGCTCGGAGATGTACGCGAGGCGGGCGTCGAGGGCGCGGGCCATGGCGTCGAAGTCCCTCGCGAGCCGGCCGATCTCGTCGCGGCCTCCCAGGTTGAGCGACACCCCCCGCTCGCCCGCGGCGATGCGACCCGCGGCCTCGGCGAGCCTTCGCAGCGGGCGGGAGATGGTGAGCGCGAGGAAGATCGCTACGAGGGTTCCGACCACGAGCGAGCCGAGGGCGACCTTGATGAGGGCGTTGCGGGCCCAGTAGAGCGAGAGCAGCACGGGGTAGGTGCTGCGGGTGACGTAGACCGCGCCCACCACGGGGCCGCCAGCGCGGGGTCGGATGGGCTCGGCCACGAAGAGACGGAACCCCCGCAGATTGGTCACCGCGCGAGCGAAGCGGCCGGGGCGACCGGCGAGCGCGGAGGCCACCTCGGGGCGAGAGGCGTAGCTCTCTCCGACGGGGGCCGGGTCGTCGACGGCCACCCTGCGAGGAGCGCGTCGGTCGAGCGAGGCGGGCATCAGTCGTCGACCGCGGGTGCGCAGGTCGACCACCTCGGGGCCGGTGTCGAAGACCACCCGGCCGGAGGGGTCGAGCACCCTCACCTGGGCGCGTAGCTGGGCGGCCGCGGCGCGAGACGCGGAGGCCAGCGCGGGAGGAGCGAGCACCATAGGGTCGCCGTCTGGCACCGTCGCGGCGAGGGTGGTGGCGAGGGCGATGATCCCCTCCTCCTCGGCGCGCAGCAGCTCTCGCTCGTAGGTGCGCGCGAAGGAGATGCCCGCGATGGGGACGATCACCAGGAAGGCGTTGACCAGCAGCAGCCGGGCGCGGATGGAGTGGAGCTCCCGCCGCCAGCGGGGCGCCCGGGCGTCGTCGGCGCTCATGCCTCGCGGAGCTTGTAGCCGACGCCGTGCACGGTCTCGATCGGGTCGTGGCCCGCGTCGCGAAACTTCCGTCGCACCCGCTTCACGTGGGTGTCGATGGTGCGCTCGGTGATGAGGTTGTCGTAGGCGTACGCGCGCTCCATGAGCTGCGCTCGGGAGAGCACCACGCCGGGGCGCTCCATCAGCGACGCGAGGAGGCCGAACTCGGTCACCGTGAGCTTCAAGGCGGCGTCGTGGCAGCGCACCTCGTGACGAGAGAGGTCGAGCACCACCGGCCCCACGCGCAACGGGCGCTGGGCGTCGGGCGGAAGCTGCGAGGCGAGCGAGGAGACGGCGTCGGCGCGGCGCAGTACGGCCTTCACCCTCGCGGCGAGCTCGCGCGGGGAGAAGGGCTTGGTGACGTAGTCGTCGCCCCCGAGCTCGAGGCCCAGCACCTTGTCGATCTCTTCGTCGCGCGACGAGAGGAAGACCACCGGCACGTGCCTCCGCTCGGAGGCCCGGAGCCGACGGCAGACCTCCAGCCCGTCGACCTCGGGCATCAGGATGTCGAGCACCACCAGGTCGAAGCTCTTGGGGCTGGGAGGGAGCAGCGCCGCCAGCGCCTCCCGGCCGTCGTGCGCGGTGGTCACCCCGTGGCCCTCGCGCTGTAGTGTGTAGACCACCACGTCGCGCAGGTGCGGGTCGTCGTCCACCACCAGGATCTGCTTCACGGCGCGGACGCTACCGCAGGTTCGAGCGCCTCCCCAACGCCCTCGATGCGCGCCAGGATCTCTCCCACCAGCTCGCCCAGGTTCTCGCCCGGCGCCCCTTCGGTGAAGCGCAGCACGGTCACCTGCATCCGCAGCCGCGCGCAGAGGCCGAGCAGCTCGTCGCGCTCCCTCGCCGCCCGCTCCCTCAGCGCCGCCAGCCTGCGCGCTCCCTCCACCGCCGCGGCCGCCGAGCCGACGCCCGCGCGGTCGCTCTCTCGCAGCCGGCGCTCGGCCCGGGCGGGGTCGAACTCCTCTCCCGAGAGCACCTCGTCGAGCTCCTGCACCTTGGCGTCGAGGTGCTCGAGGTGCGCCATGAGCGCCGCGAGCTGGGCGCCCGTGGGGAGCAGCGAGGTGAGCGCGCCGGGTCCGAGCCGCGACTGCGCGGCCTCGATGGACGCGTGGAGCAGCGCCCGCTCGCGCTCGATGCGAGGCGAGGCGGAGCGGGCCGAGGAGGGGCGGTCGGTGCGCGCGGGGCCCAGGAGCACCGGCACGTAGAGCGGCCAGAGCGTGAGGGTGAGCAGGGCGTCGGCGAGGCCACGGGAGGCCTGCTCGGAGCGCCTTGCCCTCAGCGCCCACGCGCAGCCAGCGCCTACGACGAGGTAGGCCACGGCGAGGTCGATCAGTCGCACGACGAGCCCTCGCAGGGGACGTCGGCGGCGCTCGGGGCGGAGCGGATCATCCGGCCCCGGGAGGCGGAGGGGATGTCGATGCGAGGGTCCATCGCGGAGCGGGTGGTGGTGCCGAGGGCTCCCAGGAAATCGCCCTCCAGCGAGCGCACGAAGGGCACCTGCTCGGTGCGGGGACGCACCACGAAGGGGCGGAGGATCCACGAGGTCTGGGCGCCCACCAGGGCGAAGACGGCGACGAAGGCGAGGCCCACGCGGGTGCCCGAGGTGCCGCTGCGGGCGAGGCCGGAGAAGAGCAGCCGACCGGCGCCGGTGCCCGCCACGAAGCACACGCCGACCACCGCGAGGATCACCCGGTGGTACCCGAGCGACCAGCCCTCCATCAGCCAGACAAAGGGAGCGAGCCCGAGCAGCACCAGGGCGAAGCGGGCGCAGGACGCGAGGGCGAGCGCGACGACCTCGCGGGCCCCGAGCGGGAGCCTCGCCGCGCGCGAGAAGGCCACGAAGGGGGCGGCGCACACCACCAGGGTGATCAGCAGGATGAGCGGCACCTTCACGGTGCAATAGAGCACCTGGAGGCCGCCTCGGTGGGCGCCGATGACGCTGCCGAAGAGGCCCGCGCCGACGACCACGGCGCCGAGCAGGGTGCGGGTGAGCGAGGCGATGACGGCGGCGCCGTCGGGCGACGAGGTGGCGCGGTCGAGCCCGGAGAGGAAGGCGTCGGGGTCGCGGAGAAGGAGCTCGAGCCGGGCGACGGGGCCGGGGGGCAGGTCGACCGGGGGAGGCGGAGCGAAGGCGGTCTCGCGCGGTGCGACGGCGGGAGCGACGGGAACGGCGGGAAAGGCGAGCGCGGCGTCGGCGTTCATCGGGTCACCGTGAGCGGGAGGTGGTGGGCGAGCGCCACGAGGAGGCGCACGCCGAGGGCGGCCGCGAAGGCGGACCAGATCCACGCGGCGGCGAGGCCCTCGGAGAGGGCGCGGGCGGAGACCGAGCGCACGGCGGCGGCGCCCACGGAGACGACGGCGGCGAGGAGCAGGGCCCATGCGCTCGGGGTGCGGAGCGTGGCGGAGAAGAAGGCCGCAGGAGCAGAGAGCCCGAGGAGGATCACCCCGGTGCGGCCGAGGACGTCGGCGACGCCCGAGACGAGTTCCTCGGCGGAGCTGCGGGAGCCCGACCAGGAGCTCGCGAGGTAGAGCGGCGGCAGGGCGAGGAGGGCGCCGCCGACGAAGAGCGCGGGGGACATCCAGGCGCCGCGGAGGATGGCAGCGGCGCCGTGGCCGAGGCCGGCAGCAGCGCCGAAGGAGACGGCCCCGGCGAGACCGAGGGCGAGGCTGCGGGAGAGGGGAAGTTCCGCGGGAGGCGGGGGTGCGAGGGAGGCGGTGATGGTCATGGGGGTGGCTCCTCGGGTGGGGGAGCGCCGCCCTCGTGGCGACGCGCCGTAGCAGGGAGGAACATCGCCCTCGGATGTGGAGGAAGAGCGGACGAGGTCGAGGAGGTCGTCGGGAGGATTCGTGGCGGAATCGTGGCAGTGGGTTGAAGGGGGGCGGTCGCATCCCTCGCTACGCGCCGCAGCACCTCTTGAACTTCCGCCCGCTGTTGCATCGGCACGGGTCGTTGCGCCCGACGCTCTCTCCACGCCGCACCGGCGGACCCACCCGCTGCCGCAAGAACTCCTGCCAGGGGCGCACCCAGGCCAGCGCGCGCTCCGTCGACCACGAGCGCTCGAACTGCGCCTGTACGGCGTGCGGGAGGTAGAGCGACGCGAGCGGCGCAGAGGCGACCATCGGCACGGCGTGGAGGTGATCGGCCGCGCGCTTCCCCGAAGGGAACACACCGGTCGTGTTGTCGAGCAGCGACGCCACGAGCAGGTCGTCGGGGATCTCCTCGGGCGTGCGCGCGACCCAGCCGACCCTCGCGTCGAACTTCCTCGAGTGGTGGAAGAGGTGGTTGCGCGCGACGGTCACCGCCCACCGTCGGGAGGCCTCTGGCTCGCGCAGCACGCTCCCCATGTAACGGCCGATCGCCGCGCGGGCGCGCTCGGTCTCGTCGACAGGCGGCAGCGCGGCCAGGCCGTCGGCGAACTTCAGCACCTCCGCGCGAGAGCGCGACTGACGGCTCCCCACGGCGGTGAGCCCGTACGCGGCACTGACGGTCGGCCAGAAGCCCGGCTCGTTGCGCACCCAGGCCTTCTGCGCGCCGAGCGCGAAGCGGCCCAGCCGAGCGCTCACCCAGGCCCCGCGCAGCGTCGAGCCGACGGTGCCCATGCTGAGGAGTTCCCAGGTGAAGGTGGCGAGCAGCGTCCCGCCCTGGGCGGACTCGAGCGCGGCGATGCGATCGAAGCAGTCTCGCGCGTTGTCGCAGTCCACCAGCACGGTAAGCAGGTGCTGGAACGCCCAGGTCCCGTGGAAGAACGCCTGCAGCCTCTCGGCGTGGCGGCCCGCGCCCGGGTCGCGCTCGGCGGCGATGCCCTCGCGCGCCAGGTTCACCGACCCGGCGAACGACAGCATGATCTCCCAGAGATCGTGGAAGAGCGCGGGCGCCCAGAAGCGCAGCGCGAGCGCCTCCTCGCGGCTCAAGAACTCCCCGCCCCGGTAGAACCTCGCGATGAGCTGCCCGAGGGCGCCGTGCCGCCCGACCTGCCGCTGCGCCTGAGCCTTCGCGGTGCGGGCCGCGCCGAGGCGCTGCGTGAGCTCGTCCAGGTGCGAGCGCGGGAGCACCGGGAGCCCTCGCGGCCACATACCTTCGCCCAGGCACGTCACGAAATGGCCGTCGCGCGCCACGACGACGAAGGGCCCGCGCTCGGTATCGCCGAGCGACAGCGCCACGCGCTCGGCCCCCTCGGGCACGGTGTTCGAGCCGAGCAGCGCGCGCACGAGCTCGGGGTCGCGGTAGAGCGCCAGCGCGAACTCGACCGTCGGTCGGTTCACGCGATCCAGGCGAGAGAGGAAGTGTTCGTCGTGCCCCACTGCGGACCTCCAGGCGACCGAAGGTAACAGCGAGCCGCGGCGCTCGCTCACCCCGCGAACGGGTGCCTCGGGCACTCCACCGGCGGGCCATCGCGGTACGTCGCCAGCGGGTCGGCGGCGGGCCGCGGGAGCGGAGTCGAGGCGCGGCGATCCGCAAGCCCCCCGACCAGCTGGAGAGCGACCACGGCGAGGCCGATCGCTACCGCGAGCGGGCTCAGCCACAAAGAAGCCTCCGCGCCGCGGAAGCGCCACACCGAGGTGTTCGAGTCGCGGCCCTCGACGTGCCTAAACAGCAGGCACGACACGCAGCAGGGAACCATGGCCAACAGGATGGCCGTCGTGGCCCCGGCGCTCATCGCCGCCCGCACCGTAATTGTCGCCGGGCTTCGAGTCGAACCACCTGCTGCGATCGTTCAGCGAAGGCGGCGGATCACGTCTGCGAAGCGGTCGCCGCGCAGCCAGTTGGCGCTGTCAGCGACACCGCGATTCGTTCGGGGGTCGCGCCACTTCCAACGCTTCTGACGGGCGTACGCGAGTCCTCGCATCTGCAGGTTGTCCTCGCCGCCGGAGTGTCCGACGAGGATGGCCGCACCGCGCGAGGCGCAGAGCGCGAGCATGTCGTCGAGAGAGAGCACGCCGTCGAAGTTGGCGTCTCGGGTCGACGAGCCGCCGGTCGCAGGCGGGGCCGTCGCCACGGCCGGGAGCGATTCGATCAGCTTCGAGAACCTCGTCCCGGCGATCCAGTTCGAGGCGTCGATCGTTCCGCCGGTCTCCGCGCGCCGCCACTTCCAGGCTTTTGCACGCGCGTATTCCAGGCCCTTGAAGCGGAGATCGGATTCGCCCCCTGCGTGTCCGATCGCGATGCGGGAACCCTGCTCGCGGCACAACGAGAGCGCCTGATCGAGCGTGATCTTCGACTCGTAGTTCTGCTCCCGACCACCCGACGCGGCCGCCTTCGGATACCGCGCGAGTGCAGCGTCCAGACGCCGCGAAACGTAGTGGGACGGCCCGAGGACCTCGCGAGACAACGCCGAGATATCGTCCCACGTCAGCAGTGCATCGCAGTCGAGCCCGCCGACGGGCGCTGGCAGGAGGGCCACGTGGCGCCACGCACGCAGCGATGGCCGCGCGGCGAAGAGGTGCCTGACCTGGCGACGCTGGGATTGAAGCTGCTGTTGAAGGTCGATGGCCGAGAACGACACGAAGTACTTCGCCTCGATCACGATCAGCTCACGCCCCAGCACCGCAACCAGATCGGGGGCGTCACGCTTCTCCGGGCCTGTGCTCTCGGCGTCGGACGCCGCGAGTTCACCGCCGTAGTGGCTCACGTCACGCGCTATGTGGAACTCCGTCACCAGCTCCACGTCGTCGAAGCGATAGTCAGGCGTCCTCCTCGGGCGCGACGCCCCGTGCTCGTCGCGCTCGGTCGACGCGCGCTGCTCGATCAGCTCGGTGAGACGACGCAGACCTCGGAAGCCGTCGTGGAAGAGGATCAGCGGGAGCAGCGTCGCCGTGAAGTAGCGTTCGGAGCGGACGCAGTCGTCAAACCGTTCGATGGACATCAGCCCTCCGTGCTGGAGGGTATCGCCCGTCCGCGTTGCCTCGGAAGCGGCGCGGGCACCGCGGGTCGGACCTCCGGGGTCGTTTCAACGGCGGGGCTGGACGACGGAGGCGACGCTCTCGACGACGAAAGCGAGGCTCTCGAAGGAGCGTAGCGCGCCGTCGCCGGACCGGGCGCGTCGGATGAGCGCGGGCATGAGATCCCCTCGACGCGCCGACTGCGGGTCACGCGGGTTGTGCATGGCTGGTGATGCGGGCATACGCGAGACCATCGTGACGCTCGACGAACTCGCCGCCTCGCTACCCAGCGGCCTGCACGACGCGAAGCTCCTCTCCTTCGCGATCGACCACCCGCGGCAGCGGATGACGCTCGACCTCCGCATCGACGTCGGCGATCCCGACGCGCCAGACGCCGCCGCGCGCGAGGCCCGCCGCCCCGTGCGCCTCGTCTTTACCGGGCTCGTACTCTGTGCGGTCGACCCGCCCGACTCGCGCTACCCCTTCGACCGCGCAGGCCCGCTCACCATCGACGCGGGCGACGGCGAGCCCTCGACCTCGCCCCGCGTGCTACCCCCGGTGCCGCCCGGCGCCTTCCTCTCGTGGATCTTCGTCTACGAGTGGAACGCCTTCCTCCGCGTCGTCGCGCGCGACGTGCGTATCGAGGAGCCCCCGCGCGTCGGCGATGCCGTCACGCCACCGTGACCGCCGTGCGCTGCATCGGCCGCTTCAATACCTTTCCCCCCGCGACAGCGAGGCGATCATCCGCCGCTGGGCCTGAGACCTCTCGGGCGATAGTCTCGGGCCATGTCCGGTGACGCCGCCCGCTCCCTCGACCCGGAGTTCCCCAACCTCGCCCCCGAGGTCGTGGAGGGGTATCGCAACGCGTCCGAGACGATGATCGCGGAGATCATCGACGGCGAGCTGTCGCTGATGCCGCGCCCCAGGCGCCGCCACGTGCACGGCGCCTCGCTGCTGTCGCACCGCCTCGGCCCCTTCTTCGACCCGTCCGTCGGTGATCCCGGCGGGTGGGTGATCCACGTCGAGCCCGAGCTCCACCTCGGACCGCGCCCCGACATCGTCGTCCCCGACCTCGCCGGCTGGCGGCGCGAGCGCCTCCCCGAGGGCTTCCTCGACGAGAGCGACGGCCTCACCCTCGCGCCCGACTGGATCTGCGAGGTGATCTCCCCGTCGACCGAGAGGGTCGACCGCGGGCGCAAGCTCGACCTCTACCGCCGCGAGGCCGTCGGCCACGTCTGGCTGCTCTCCCCGGCGCTGCGCACCATCGAGGTCTACCGCCGCCACGACCTCGGCTGGCTGCTCGTCGCGACCTTCGCCGGCGACGCCGCGGCCCGCATCGAGCCCTTCGACGCCATCGAGCTCGACCTCACCGCCCTCTGGGCGCTCTAGCCCGGATTATTCACGACGCCTCGGACGGCCTCGCAGGTGACGCCGCGAGGGAGCTCACGAGGGAGCTTCCGAAGGTGGATCCGTCCCTCTTGGG
>Ga0207969_100491_pt1 | contig 17871 bp, 15 predicted proteins | sample LakWasMet25_LOW6_2_FD_183869 | JGI IMG/M metagenome (GOLD analysis project Ga0207969, IMG submission 183869) | Freshwater sediment methanotrophic microbial communities from Lake Washington under simulated oxygen tension - Sediment Metagenome... | ecosystem: Environmental > Aquatic > Freshwater >... | reverse complement strand
AGCGCCTGACCCCAGGCAACATCAGGTGGTCACCTTCGCGCGACGCGAAGGTTGCAGGGGGAACGGAGCGAGCGCGGCGACGACCGCGGTGCGGAGCGAGCGCGGCCACGGTGAGGGCGGGCGCGTCGGTCTGCCAGGCGGGCCGTGCGACGACGGCGACAGCGACTACCCTTGCAACCTTCGCGTCGCGCGAAGGTGACCACCTGATGTTGCCTGGGGTCAGGCGCTGCACGCCGATGAAGAGGCCGCACGCCGTACCCCAGGCGCGAGATGTGTAGAAGCGATAGCCCTGAAGGACGCGGCAACGGCCGCATCGGCTCCTTGAATGGGCTGGGGCTCAGCCCTTCCAGCCCTGCAGGATGCGGGTGTAGTTGCCGCGCTCGAACATCGCCGGGTCGGGGCAGTGCGCGAGGTTCATGCTGCCGCGGAGCTGCGCGAGCGAGTCGTACTCGTGCTCCACGAGCCAGCGGGTGACGCCGTCGCGCACCCGGGTGAGCTGCTCGGGGCCGTGCTTCAAGAGCGCCGACACGAGCTGCACCGCCCCGGCGCCGGCCGCGAGCGCCCGCAGCGCGTCGGACTCGGTGTGCACTCCCCCGGAGCAGGCGAGCTGCATCCCGCCGCGCCCCGAGAGGATCGCCAGCCAGCGCAGGCGCAGCAGCAGCTCGGACGAGTCGGAGAGCACCAGCCGCGGCACCACCTCCAGGGTCTCCACGTCGATGTCGGGCTGGTAGAAGCGGTTGAAGAGCACCAGCGCCTGGGCGCCCGCGACCTCGAGCCGACCCGCGAGGTTGGCCAGCGAGGAGTGGAAGGGCGAGAGCTTCACCGCGACCGGGATCTTCACCTGCCGCCGCACCTCGAACACGATGTCGATGATGCGCTGCTCGACCGCGGCGGCGTTCTCCGTCGGGTCGGTCGCGACGTAGTAGGGGTTGAGCTCGAGCGCGTGGGCGCCGGCCTGCTCGATGAGCCGCGCGTACTCGAGCCAGCCCGTCGCGGTCACGCCGTTGAGCGAGCCGATGACAGGCACCGCGACCGCCGCGCGGATGCGCCGGATCTGCTCCAGGTACTCGTGAGGACCGAGGCGGAAGTCCTGGGTCCGCGGGAAGAACGACGTGGCCTCGGCGAAGGCGTCGACGTGCGCGTCGAGGTCGTGGGCGGTGCGCGCGTGCTCCCGCTCGATCTGCTCCTCGAAGAGCGAGTGCATCACGATGGCGGAGGCGCCCGCGTCTTCGAGGCGGCGCACGGTGTCGAGGTCGTCGACCATGGGCGACGCGCCCGGCATGAACGGGTGCTTCAGCTCGAGCCCGAGGTACTGCGTGGTGAGGTCCATCTCAGGCTCCCTTTCCGTCGTCGGTCTTGGCCCGCGGCGTCATCGCCAGCGCGAGCTGCTCGTAGGTCGCCCAGCGCGTGTGGATCTCCGCCTGGGCCTCGTCCATCAGCACGCGGAAGCGAGCCGGGTCCTGCTGCTCGACCATGCGGAAGCGCGTCTCGTTGCGGGCGAAATCCACCAGCCGCCCCTTCGGCGGGGACGAGTCGAGCTTCAGCGGCGACTCTCCCTCCGCGATGCGCCTCGGGTCGAAGCGGTAGAGCGGCCAGTAGCCCGACTCCACCGCGCGTTTCTGCTGGTTGGCGCCCTGCGCCAGGTCGTAGCCGTGCGCGATGCAGTGCGAGTACGCCAGGATCAGCGCCGGCCCCGGGTACGCGTCCGCCTCCGTGAACGCGCGCACCGTCTGCGCGTCGCGCGCCCCGAAGGCCACCCGCGCCACGTAGACGTGGCCGTAGGTCATCGCGAGCATCGCGAGGTCCTTCTTCTGCGTGGCCTTGCCGCCGACGGAGAACTTCGCGGCCGCACCCTTCGGCGTCGACTTCGACTGCTGGCCGCCGGTGTTCGAGTACACCTCGGTGTCGAGCACGAGGATCTTCACGTTCTTGCCCGACGCGATCACGTGGTCGAGCCCGCCGAAGCCGATGTCGTAGGCCCAGCCGTCGCCTCCGACGATCCACACGCTCTTCTTCACGAGGTAGTCCGCCAGCTCGAGGAGGCTCCGCGCCCGCGGGTCGTCGATCCCGGCGAGCTTCGCGCGCAGCTCGAGCACCCTGGCCCGCTGCTCGAACACCCCCGGCTCGTCGCCCTGGTCGGCCTTGAGCAGCGCCTCGACGAGGGCGTCTCCCACCTTCGCCGAGAGCTCGGTGACGAGCTCGCGCGCCTGCTCGGCGTGCTTGTCGAGCGAGAGCCGCATCCCGAGGCCGAACTCCGCGTTGTCCTCGAAGAGCGAGTTGGCCCACGCCGGGCCGCGCCCCTCGTGGTTGACCGTGTACGGCGTCGTCGGGAGGTTGCCCCCGTAGATCGACGAGCACCCGGTGGCGTTGGCGATGATGGTGCGGTCGCCGAAGAGCTGCGTCATCAGCTTGATGTACGGGGTCTCTCCGCAGCCCGCGCACGCGCCGGAGTACTCGAAGAGGGGCTCGAGAAACTGCGATCCCTTCACGTCGAGCGAGACGCGCGCCCGCTTCGGGTCGGGCAGCGCCAGGAAGAAGTCGAGGTTGTCGCGCTCCGCGGCGCGCAGCGGCGCCTGCGAGGCCAGCTCGAGCGACTTGTGCCGCGGGTTGGCCTTGTCCTTCGCGGGGCACACCTCGACGCAGAGGCCGCAGCCGGTGCAGTCCTCCGGGGCGACCTGCACGGTGTACGCGTCGCCCTTGAAGTCCGTGCCCTTGAAGGGGACCGACTTGAAGGTGATGGGCTTGTCCGCCAGCAGCGCGTGGTCATAGACCTTCACGCGAATGGCCGCGTGCGGGCACACGAACGCGCACTTGTTGCACTGGATGCAGATGAACTCGTCCCACACCGGGATGTCGACGGCGATGTTGCGCTTCTCCCACTTCGTGGTGCCGGTCTTCCACGTCCCGTCGGGGGGGAAGGCCGAGACCGGGAGCAGGTCGCCCTGGTTGGCGAGCATCATCGCGGTGACCTCTCGCACGAAGCTCGGCGCGCCGCGCGACACGATGGGCTCGCGCTCGTGGTCGGCGGTCACCGCGGCGGGGACGATCACCTCGTGCAGGTGCTCGAGCGACGCATCGACGACGGCGTAGTTCTTCCGAACGACCTCCTCGCCCTTCGGACCGTAGGTCTTCTTGATCGCGCCCTTGATGTACTCGAGCGCCTCCTCCCGGGGGAAGATGCCCGCGAGCGCGAAGAAGCACGTCTGCATGATGGTATTGATGCGCGTGCCCATGCCCGCCTCGCGGGCCACCGTCGCCGCGTCGATGGCGAACACCTTCAGCCTGCGCGCGATGATGGTCTCCTGCGCCTCGCGCGGCAGCGCGCCCCAGAGCGCGGCGGTCGGGAGGGGGCAGTTGATGAGCAGCGTGGCGCCCTCCGTCGCCTCCGCGAGCACCTCGTAGCGCTCGAAGAAGTTCCACTGGTGGACGGCCACGAAGCCCGCGCGGCGCACGAGGTACTGCGACCGGATGGGCCGCGGCCCGAAGCGCAGGTGCGACACCGTGATGGCCCCGGACTTCTTGGAGTCGTAGACGAAGTACCCCTGGGCGTAGCGGCTGGTCTCCTCGCCGATGATCTTGATGGAGTTCTTGTTGGCGCCGACGGTGCCATCGGCCCCGAGGCCCCAGAAGACGGCGCGCACCACGTCGTCGGGCTCGATGTCGAGGTCGCGGTCGAAGGGCAGCGAGAGGCGCGTGATGTCGTCGACGATGCCCACGGTGAAGTGCCGCTTGGGCGCGGCCTTCGCGAGCTCGTCGTAGACCGAGCGCACCATCGCGGGCGTGAACTCCTTCGACGAGAGGCCGTAGCGCCCTCCCAGCACGCGAGGCAGCGCGCGCGCCCAGAGGCCGTCGGCGGAGGCCTCCGCGAGGGCCGTGACGACGTCCTGGTAGAGCGGCTCGCCGATGGCCCCGGGCTCCTTGGTGCGGTCGAGCACCGCCAGCGAGCGGGCGCTCGGCGGCAGCGCCGCGATGAAGTCGGGGACGGAGAAGGGCCGGTAGAGCCGCACTCGCACGAGGCCGACGCGCTCTCCGCGGGCGCAGAGCCAGTCGACGGTCTCCTGCGCGGTCTCGGCGCCGGAGCCCATCATCACGACGACGCGCTCGGCCTCGGGGTGGCCGTAGTACTCGAAGAGCCCGTAGTCGCGGCCGGTGCGCTGGCCGAAGCGCCGCATGGCGTCGCGCACCACCTCGGGGCAGCGGTCGTAGTAGGGGTTGCACGCCTCGCGGGCCTGGAAATAGGTGTCGGGGTTCTGCGCCGCGCCTCGGAGCAGCGGCCGGTCGGGGGTGAGCGCGCGGGCCCGGTGGGCGGTGAGCGTCGCGACGTCGACGAGGGCCTCGAGGTCGGACACGTCGAGCGCGGTGATCTTCGCGACCTCGTGCGAGGTGCGGAAGCCGTCGAAGAAGTGCAGAAACGGCACGCGGGACTCCAGCGAGGCCATGTGCGCGACGGCCGCGAGGTCTTGCGCCTCCTGCACGGAGCCCGAGCAGAGGAGGGCGAAGCCGGTCTGTCGGCAGGCCATCACGTCGGAGTGGTCGCCGAAGATGGAGAGGGCGTGCGTGGCGATGGTGCGCGCGGTCACGTGCATCGTGAACGGCGTGAGCTCGCCCGCGATCTTGTACATGTTGGGGATCATCAGCAGCAGGCCCTGCGACGCCGTGAAGGTGGTCGCGAGGGAGCCCGCCTGGAGGGCGCCGTGGACGGCCCCGGCGGCGCCCGCCTCGGACTGCATCTCGGTGACGCTGGGGACGGTGCCCCAGAGGTTGGGCACGCGCTTCGAGGCCCACTCGTCGGAGAGCTCGCCCATCGAGGACGACGGGGTGATGGGGTAGATCGCGATGACCTCGCTCAAGCGATAGGCGACGTTGGCGACCGCGGTGTTTCCGTCGAGGGTGACTTGCCTGGGCTCGGCCATGGGGAGCGTTCCTTGCGGGGGGGGTGAGGTTGGGCCCCAAGCACGAAGCACTCCAACGGCGGGAGAACGCCCTGCTTCGGGCTCTCCCCACGCCGCGAGAGAGTCGCACCCGGCAAGCCACGCCAGGCTTGCACCCCCTGGCCAGTCATCAGCGCGCAAAGGACGCGAATCGTTTGCGCCTGCGGGGCGTCCCTCAGGCGATCGGTGAGCGCCCGAGGGCCTCGTCGATCCAGGCGCCGAGCTGCGCGCCCGACGACGTGGCGGTGAGCGGGTGGTCGTCGTCGACCTCGATGAGCCGCGCCCGGGAGCCCGCCACCAGCCTCCTCGAGTGCTCGATGGGGACGACCGCGTCCTGCCGCGCATGCACCACCAGCACCCGCTCGGCGACGGAGGGCGGGAGCGCGGACAGCGGCGCGGGGACGGCGCCTCGCCCGCGGGCGGCGACCAGCTCGTGGGCTGGACAGAGGAGCACCGTGGGGCCGCTCCAGGCGCCGGACTGGAGGAGCCTCAGTGCGACGGCGCCGCCGAAGGAGGAGCCCATCACCACGTCGACGGGGCTGCGGGCGAGCGCCCTGCGCTGCACCGCCACGCTGCGAGAGAAGGTCCTGCGGGTGATCGCTGCCTTGGCGAGCGGACCCAGCGCCGCCGCGAGCGACACGCCCCCGACGAGCCCGCGCAGGCCCCGGCGCGCGGTCGCCCAGGAGATCGCAGCGAGGGTGAGGCCTGCGCCCGCGATCACCGCGGGGTCACGCAGCGCCCGCGCCCTGCCGCAGGGCATGAGCTCGCTCTCGACGTCGTAGCCCTGCTCCCTCAGCGAGACGGGCTTCCTTCCGGTGGGGCCCGACTCGAGGCCATGAACGAAGAGCACGCGCGTCATGGCCGGAGTGGAACACGAGGCCCGGCGCTCTTCCCAGCGGAGACATCCCCGGTCGATCCATCCGAGGTGCGCGAGGCCTCGAACTCCCTCACGGCCCGGTTGATGGTCTCGAAGACCCGCAAGGCCCCGTCGGAGACGAGGCCCGCCCGCTGCAGCGGCGTGAGCGCCCGGTCGTTGGCGCGCGCGATGGCCACGACGATGTTCTTCTCTCGCAGCGACCTCACCAGCTCTGCGAGCATTTCGATGGCCGTCGCGTCGACGGCGCCGACGCCCTCGAAGTCGAGGAGCACCCACTCCTCGTCGCCGGGGTTGCGCGCCAGGACGAACTCCAGCCGCTCTCGGAAGCGCGCGCTGTTCGCGAAGAAGAGCGGCGCGTCGAAGCGGAACACCAGCAGCCCCGGCAGGCTCGTCCCTCGCTGGTACCGGTCCGAGTCGACCCAGCCGTCGAGGCCCTCCGCGCGGGTGAGCACGGCGTCGTGGGGGAGCGCGACGCGCGCGAAGGCCACGAGCCCGGAGAGGCCCACCGCGAGCAGCACGCCGGTGAGCAGGTCGAAGACCATCACGCTCAGGGCCGTGGCGACGGCGACGGCGAACTCGACCCGGCTGACCCCCCAGAGCCAGCGGTACCCGGCCACGTCGATGATCGCGATCGCCGCGGCGACGATCACCACCGCGAGCGCCGACTGAGGGATCATCGAAAGCGCAGGGGCGATGAGCAGCAGCGTCGCGAGGAGGAAGCCCGAGGCCACGAGCCCCACGAGCTGCGTGCTGCTGCCGAGCGACGCGGGCACCGCCGTGCGGCTGGCGCTCGACGACACCGGGAAGCCCCCGGCGATCGCCGAGGCCAGGTTGGCGACGCCGAGGCCCGCGAGCTCCTGGTTGGCGTCCACCGGGTAGCCTCGCTTCGCGGCGATGGAGCGCGCCGTGAGCACGTTGTCCGTGTACCCGACCAGGACGATGCCGAGGGCGGTGGGGAGGAGCGCCGCGAGGTCCGCGAGGCGGAGCGCGGGGAGGGAGAGCGATGGGATGGCGCCGTGGATGGTGCCGACGAGGCGCACCCCGAGGGCGTCGAGGTGGCCGAGCCGGGCGACGAGGGTGGAGAGCGTCACCACGATGAGCGCGCCCGGGAGCTTCGGGGCCCACCGGCGCAGGGCGAGGAGCATCGCGAGGCCCGCGCTGGAGAGCGCCAGGGTGGCGGGCTGCACCCCGTCGAGAGAGCGCGCGAAGGACCACGCCCTGGTGAAGAACTGCTCCCCCGAGACGGGCGCGCCGGTGAACTTCGCGAGCTGGCTCGACAGCAGGGTCATCCCGACGCCGGTGATGTACCCGACGAGCACGGGCTTGGAGAGGAGCTGCGCCAGGAAGCCCATGCGCAGCGCGGCGCCGAGCAGGGCGATCGCGCCGACGAGCAGCGCGAGGGTCGGCATGAGGGCCATGTAACGCGCCGGGTCGGCCCCGCTCAGGGCCGCGACGCCCGTGGCCGCGAGCACGGCGGTGCCCGGCTCCGGGCCGACGCCGAGGTGCCGCGACGATCCCACGAGGGCGTAGGCGACCGGGGGCAGCAGCGCCGCGAGGAAGCCAGCGCTGGGGGGAAGGCCCGCGAGCTCCGCGTAGGCCATGCTCTGAGGGACCAGCATCGCGCCGACGGTGAGCCCCGCAAGGAGGTCGGCGCGGAGCCACGAGCGCTCGTAGCGCGCCAGCAGCGAGAGCCCGGGGAGGATCGAGCGCCAGCTCACGCGAGCGGGCCGAAGAGCCGAGCGACCGCCGCCTGGGAGTAACCGTCCGCGCCTCGCCAGGCGCCGGCGTGAACGAACTCGCCGCTCCCTCGCGACGGGTCCGACGGGGCGAGCACGCCGGCCGCCGCGAGGATCTCGATGAGTACGTCGCGCTCGGGCTTCGACGAGGGGAGCGCGTCGGTGAGGCGCTTGGAGAGCTTGCCCGGCGTGTCCTTCGGGGCGGAGCCCGCGACGATCTCGAGGATCTTCCCCAAGGTAGCCCTGTCGTCGTCGGTGGGGGTCGCGGGCTCGGCGCGGGCCAGCTCGGAGAGGTCGAGGAGCGTGTAGAGCGGGTCGCCGTGACGGACGCCGCCCCACTTGTGGCGCTCGAAGTTGAGCACGTCGAGGTCCTCGTCGCGGTGCTCCCGGAGCGCGCCGCAGGTGACGCAGGTGCCCGAGGCGTTGCCTACGTAGTCGTGGGGGCCCGCCGCGCTGGCCAGCACATAGCTCGCGAGGCCCGAGCGCAGGTCGAGGCGCCGCGAGGTCAGGCTGGCGAGGAAGGCCGCGGAGGCCTTCGCGAGCCCGATGGACTGCACGAGGCGCCGGGTCTCGGCCGCGATGGCGTCGTGCCCGATGGTCAGCGGGTCGAACATCATCCCGTGGCGCTTCGCGTACTCGCGGTCGGCCTCGGAGAGGCGGCGAGCGTCCCGGTCGATCCAGCCCTTCGACGACCAGAAGGTGTCGAAGAGGATCTTCTTCGCGCGCGCGTCGGGCGCCGCCCCATCCTTCGGCATCGTCGCTCCTCTCGCCATCGCTCCGTCCTTCACCGGGAGACCTGCGCCGGGTCGAGCGGGACCACCTCCGCGAAGCCGGTGGTCTTCTTGAAGGTCATCGCGTGGTCGAAGGCCTCCACCGCGGCCGAGGGGTCGACCTTGTCCAGGTTGATCCGCTCGAAGGACTCGCGGTCGAAGGCCACGGAGAGCACCGGGACGTAGCCCTCGTGGCCCGTCGCCGGGTCGATTCGCACGTCCGCCACGTGTACGAACACCACGGGCAGCGGCAGCAGCGCGAAGGTCTCGCGGGCCACGCGCAGGGCGGCGCTGCACACGTGGTCCTGGTAGATCTCCCAGCGGCGAGCGGCGGTCAGCTTGCGGCGACCGGCCTTGCCTGTCGGCGTGAGCACCGGCTGCTCCGTCGGCACCACCTCCGCGCGGTTGGCGAGCAGCCACGCCTCGACGCACCAGTCCTGCTGCATCGACACCCTGATCGATCCGCCCAGCTCGCGGAGCTGCTGGAAGGGCCCCAGGTGCTGGAGCACCGCGTCGCACGCGGCCACGTTGCCCGCGAGCACGCCCGCCGCCACGTCGTGGAACCACTGCCACCGCCCCATCGCCGCAGCGTCCGTCGCCGGGGGCGGCGGGGCGGCGGCGATGGCCCTCCAGTCCCAGGTTGCGGGCGCGGTGCGGTGGAGCGAGACCAGCTGCTGCACCAGCGCCTCGTGCGCGGCCACAGCGGCCGAGGGGTCGGTCGGCGCCGAGCGGGGAGCGGCGCTGGAGGGCTTCGCGGGGGGAGCGCCGAGGGCGCCCGACCACGACGCGCCGGTGCCCGGGACCGAGGCGGTGTAGCGCGCTCCGTTGGGGCCGACGCCGACGCGGAAGCCGCGCACGCCCCACGAGACGCCGACGCCCCCTGCGCCGAGGTTGAGCCGGAACCCTCCGGGGAGGTTGAGTCTCTTCGAGAATCGGAATCCCATCGGCCGCGAGGATGCCCCAAGCCACCGCGCCCAGGGGAGTCCCCGGCGAGGTCAGCGCGTTGCCGCCTCGGGGCCGACATCGGGCCGTGGATCAACGCCGCGGACGCTCCATGAGGGACGGCGTCGCCATCGTCTCGCGAAGTCATGCGCGAGGTGTCACGAACGAAAGCCTCGGGGTGCAACGCTGCAAGGTTTCACCGTGGGGCGATGGGCGCAGGTGCCTGGAATCCCGCAGATCGGCTCATGGCACGTCTCCTGCGATGTATCTGCCCGAGCGGCGGCGCCGGCGTTCCCCCCAAACGCCAACGGTGACCGCTGCTAAGTATTTCATCGAGGCCGATCGTCCAGTGGTGGCGATCGGCCTCGAAGTCTATCGGGACGCGGCGCGGGGGCTCATCGAAGCTCGCGCCTATACACCCGATGGTATTCCGCCCGAACCTTCCTCTACGAGCTGGCGCGCTCGATCGCGCTGGCCGGGTCGGGGCCGCCCGGTCCGAGCAGCGCGGCCATCAGCTCGTCCGGCGGCATCACGGCCGGGCCGGCGGGCGTCCTCGCCGCGGGGAGCAGGCGCAGCGCGCCGTCGCACCACCAGTACAGGTCCGGGGAGAAGCGCTGGTCGGCGAAGGCCGGGTCGGACGCGACGCCGTCGAGCAGGTCGAGCGCGGTGGTGACCGCGCGGGTGAGGCGCTCCATCGCCGCGGCGTCGGCGCCGTTGCGCAGCGGGATGGCGAAGAGCATCGAGCGCGCGGGCAGCCCGACGATGGCACCCGCGGGGTACCGCCGCCCGAGGTGGTTGTTGAGGAAGTGCACCTGCGACGTGACGGCGTGGTCGCCGCCGGAGACCACCACGCCGGGGAGCTCGTGCGAGGGGAAGGTCTCGCGGCTCACGCGCTGGCGCTCGACGTTGGCGAGGGCCACCCGGAAGAGCTCGTCCTCCGACCGCCCCCAGCGCGCCGGGAGGTCGGCCGGGAGCGAGGCGATGGCGTTGCCGAGGTCGACGGCGAGGGCGGTGACGAGGCCGGCGCAGAGCGGGCGCGTGATGACCCTGTCGCGAGCCTCGCCGATCGCGTCGGTGCGGTACAGGTGGGCGAGGAGCCGCGGCGCGACGGTGGCGTAGGCCACCTCGCCGAGGAGGTCCGAGGACGGCGCGACGATCGCCCCGAGGGCGGCGTCGAAGTGGGCGCGGGCGAGGGCGTGGTGCTGCTCGACGTCGGCGCCGCGGCAGCGCCCTGCGAGGTTGAACAGCCCGAGCTGCGCGAGCCGTCCGTCGGGGAACGCCGCTGTGAAGTGGTCTCCCTGGAAGCGCGCGAGGAGGCCGCGCGAGCCGAGGTCGCGGTCGACGGCGTGGAGCAGCGAGCGCCACTGCGCGAGCGAGAGGTGCGACGCCCACGCGGGGACGGAGGTGACGCGCTCGATGCGGAGACCGGCGAGGTGGTGCTGGCGTACGTCGACGACGCGCGCGGGGGACGGGCGGCGGGGGATGCGCATGGTGGGTGACCTCTCCTTCGGTGGCGGGGTGCGGCCCCGCGGAGGAGGGGAAGAGCAATCGCGGCGCCAACGGAGGAACACTCCCGATGGGCTTGTTTTCAGGGCGTTGCGACGGCGCAGGGGGTGGCGGCGGTGGCGGCGGCGGGTGGCGGCGGGTGGCGGCGGCGGGTGGCGGCGATCGTCGCTGCGTCGACGTGGCGGAACAGCCCGTCCGATCCGACGAGCACGGCGCCCGGACGCAACGTCGCGTTGAAGGCGACGGGCTCGGCGCGCCCCGACCCCAGGCGCCTCCTGCGCTGACCGTCGGTGAGCCAAGGCGGCGTCCCGGGACGCTCCTGCCAACGCTCGCGAGAGCGGGTACTACGGGCAATGGGCGATCTGGTCACTGGAGTGGATCCATGCCGACGACGGTGCCCCGTTGGTCCTCCTATCGGCCGCTTCGCGCGCGAGCTGTATTCCGCGCGAACCGCCCGACGCGTCGTGCACGGGCGTGGGGCGGCGCCTGCGGACGGCCTTGCCCCGGCGCCTCTCCCGTCGTCCCATCCGCGCCCCGATGACGCCGCGCCGGCCCGCCTCGCTCCTCGCCGTTCTGTTCGCCACGCTCGCGTGCGTTCTCTCGCCCGACGAGCCGACGGAGACCGAGGCCCGGGCCGCGGCGCGCGCGCAGGCCGCCCTTCTCGGGCGGATGGAGCGCGACGTGGACGAGGCCCTCGCGGCCATCGATCTCGTGGGCGTCTGCCACCACCCCGACTGCCCCTGCCGCGAGCTCATCGATGAGCTGCGCCCGGGGTGTAGCGTGGTGAGGGCCGAACGGCGTGCGAGGGTGCGCGACGTGACCGAGCGCTTCCAGCGTGAGACCGTGCCAGCGTGGGCGCGGGAGATGCCCCTCCTCGGGGCGGAGGTCACCTTCCGGCTCCCCCACGAGGCCACCCAGCTCCTTGGCCGGGTGGCGCCCTCGACCCCGGGCCGTCGCAACGGCGCCGTCCGCGCGCCGCGGTCCGAGCTGGCGCACGGGGCGTGGCAGGGGGCGCTCGGCGGCCGGGGCCTCTACCAGACGGCCTGGACGCGCGGCGCGGCGCGCTACGGCGACGGCGAGTACCACCGCGGCATCGAGCTGCACTGGACGCGCGGGCACGGCGTGGCGCAGGCCTGGATCACCGCGTGGGTGCTCATCGACGGCTGGCGGCGCCCCGCCGCGTGGCCGGTGCGGTAGGAGGCGAGCGAGCCTACGGCGGAGCCCACGGTTCGACCGTCGTGAGCGTGTCGAAGAAGTCCCGCGGGCCGACGAGGGGGGGGGCCCCCGCGCGGCGAGGCCGGCGTCGGAGAGCGCGCCGTCGTCGAGCCCGACGCGCAGCGCGGTGAGCCCGGCCATCCGGCCGAGGGTCTCGAAGCCCTTGTTCATCAGCGGGGTGTTGAGCAGCGCGAGGCGCGCGAGGTGCGGCAGCGCGGCGAGCCGATGGAGCACGAACACGCGCACGACCACGACGAGCACCACCAGCACCTCCACCCCGAAGGCGTCGACGCGCGTGACGGGCACACGCATCGCCATGGGCACGCGCCGCTGCGACACCGCCACACCCACTTCCCGGACACCCACCACCGGCACCAGCACGGGGCGCAGCGACGCGGTTCGCGTCGACGTTCGCCACGACGCATCGAGCGTCCGCCGCCCTCGACGGCGTGAACGGCACGTCGCTCCCGCCCGATGGTGCCCCACAGAAACACGGGCGGGTGAGGCGCTGCGTTTCGTAGCCCCTTCGTACAAGTGTCCGACGGCGCCACGCACCTACGGTCTGGACTCCTCGAACGCACAGGGAGGTTCCATGATCACTTCATCGATTCGCCGTTCGCCCCGTCCGCTCCGTCTCGTCGTGCGCGTCTTCGCGCTGCTGGTCCTTGCCACGCTGGCGGCCTGCAGCACGCGCCTCACCCCGACCGTCGCCCAGGTTTCCGGCCGCTCCGTGGAACTCGTCGAGGCCGGCGCGGGCGCGGTCACCGTCGTCTTCGAGTCCGGCCTCGGTGACGACTGGGAGCCCTGGGACGACGTCGCGAGTGAGGTCGCCCTCCGCACGCGGGTCTTCGCCTACTCCCGCCCGGGCTACGGCGACAGCGACGCCACCTCGTCCCCGCGCGATGCGGCCGGAATCGTCGAGGAGCTCAGGGCCCTGCTCGCGGCCCGGGCCGTCGCGCCCCCGTACGTGCTCGTGGGCCACTCCTTCGGCGGCGCGTACATGGAGCTTTTCGCGAAGGCGCACCCCGAGGAGGTCGTCGGACTCGTGCTCGTCGACTCGCGCCATCGCGACTTCACCACCGCGTGCGAGGCCGCCAGGATCGGCGGCTGCAGCATCCCCGCCTCCGCCGTCGCCTCGCTGCCCCAGGTAGAGATCGACGAGTTCCAGGCGTTCGCGAGGTCGTCCGGCGAGATCCACGCCGCGGGCGCGTTCGGGGCCTATCCCGTGCGCGTGCTCACCGCGACCTCGCACTCCGAATCCGACGCGTTCGAGGCGCTCTGGAAGTCCCTGCATGGGTCACTGGCGCACGAGGCGGCGCACGGCGAGCAGCGCGTGTTCAACGGCGCGGGCCACTACCTCCAGATCGAAGAGCCCGAGGAGGTCACCCAGACCATCCTGCGACTGCTTCCCCCGCCCCGGCCCTGACGCCAGCGCCCACTCCACAAGCAGCAATCAACCCATGCACGCGGAGGCGACATGAGCGTTCTCATCGGTGCGACCCTGGGCCTCGCCGTCGGCGTCTTCACCTCGCTGATCGGTCTCGGTCGGGAGCGCGCGTTCTACCCGACGGTCACCATCGTCGTCGGCTCGTACTACGTCCTCTTCGCGGTAATGGGGGGCTCATCGCACTCCCTGCTGATCGAGTCGGCGGTGCTGGTCCCCTTCCTCGTCGCGGCGGTCGCAGGATTCAAGAGCACGCCGTGGATCATCGTCGCGGCGTTGGCGGCGCACGGCACCCTCGACGTGATCCACCCCCACCTCATCTCGAACCCCGGCGTGCCCCGCTGGTGGCCGGGCTTCTGCCTCGGCTACGACGTCGTCGCGGCGGGCTACCTGGCCGCCTCGTTGATTCGCACGGGCCGGCGCGCGGACCGGAGCTGACCGCCCCCCTCCCTAAAGGGGTCTCGACGGGTTTTGCGTCGCCCGCCCCATGCCGGCGCCCGTTGCGCGGCGACGCGCGCTCCTCCCCGTCGTCGAGCCACCGCGAGACCCTCTCGGGCCCCGCGCTGCCATTCACTCCATCTCAGGTCTTCGGCCCGCAGGTGCAGGCGACGCACCCGTGCTCGGCGCAGGTGCCGCACGACCTCGCCACCTGCCGCCGCAGCGCGTCGCGCGCGCGGACCTCCTGGAGGATGTCCTCCGCGAGATCCCGGCGCCCGAGGCGCCGCTCAAGGAAGCCCAGGAACGCGCGGCGGTTGTCGACGAGGACGCGGGCGACGTCGCCGTCGGGGGGGACGGGTCGCCTCCTCGGTGAGATCGTCGGGCATACGATCGGATCTATCACCGCGCGGTGTAATGCACACGAGGCGCGCGCGTCGGCGACACGCTCGTCGCGCACCTCGTCAACCACCTGCCCGAGCCGACCGTCATCCACTGGCACGGCCTGCGGCTCCCGTCCGCGATGGACGGCACGGGATCGACCCAGGCGCTCGTGCCGCCGGGCGGGAGCTTCGAGTACCGCTTCACGCTGCCCGACGCCGGGACGTTCTGGTACCACTCCCACGCCAACGAGACCGTCCAGGTCGAGCGCGGTCTCTACGGGGCGCTCGTCGTCCTCGGGCCCGACGAGCCGCGCTTCGACGCCGACCGCCTCCTCGTCCTCGACGACGTGAAGCTCGGCCGCGACGGGGAGATCGCGGGCCCCGCTCTCTTCGACCGGCACAGCGGCCGCGAGGGGCAGAAGACGTTGATCAACGGACGAAACATGCCGGTGCTCGATATCGCGGCCGGCCACACCGAGCGCTGGCGCCTCGTGAACGCGTGCAGCGCGCGCTACGTGCTCTTCTCGCTCGGCGGCCGTCCGTTCCGCGTGATCGGGAGCGACGGCGGTCTGCGCGACGGGCTGGAGACCGTGACGGAGACTCTCCTGACGCCGGGCGATCGCGTGGAGCTCGCGGTCGGGCCGTTCGAGGACGAGGGCGAGACAATCGCGATCGAGTCGTTGCCCTACTCGCGGTCGCCGATGAAGTGGGCGAGGCGGTCCGCGTGGGGCACCCTGCGCGTGACGTCTCGCCAGCCCACGCAAGCCTCCGCCGTGGCGACGCGCGCACCCGTGATCCCCCTCGTGCCGCCCGGCCCCGTGACACCTACGCGAACGGTCCGCCTCGGGGCGAAGATGACGTTCCACGGACACGACTGGTTGATCAACGGCGAGACCCACCACCGCGACGCGCCGGTCAAGGTGGGTGACCTCCAGGTCTGGGAGATCGTGAACGAGACCAACCTCGATCACCCCTTCCACCTGCACGGCTTCTTCTTCCAGGTCGTGGCCGTCGACGGCGCGCCGGTCACCCCGCGATCGTGGGAGGACACGGTCAACGTGGTCGCCAGACGCCGCCTGACGATCGCCTTCCGCGCCGACGACCGCCCCGGCGAGTGGATGTACCACTGCCACATCCTCGAGCACCACGAGACGGGGATGATGGGCCACTTCGAAGTCGTGCGCTGACTCGACCTTGGCGTCGAGGCGACCGCGATCCGTCGGCGGTCGGCCTGGGGTAGCGTCGACGGCATGCGGGCGAAGGCGCACGGACGGATCCTGTTCTGGGAGGGCGCGAGCCTGTGGATCCTCAGCGCGCCCCCGGGCCACCGGTACCCGAAGACGGACTTCCACTCCCACCACGCCATCCAGGTGACCCTCGCGCTCCGCGGGAGCGTCGAGTTCGACGGCGAGGCCGGGAGCGTCGGCGGCGTGGCGATCGCGATCGCTCCGGACGCGACGCACGCCTTCGAAGCCGACGGGCTGGTCGCGCACCTGTTCGTGGCCCCCGACGCTCGGGCGGGGCGGGAGATCGCGCGCGGGCTGTTCTCGGAGGGCGGCCCGATCGCATCCATTTCGACGCACCGGCTGGGCGACTTCCCCGCGAGGCTGCGGGCGACCTTCGAGGATCCGCACCACGCCGACGAGGACCTACGGGCGCTGGGCCGGGAGCTGATCGCGCACCTCGCCGGGGGATGCGGCGGCGCGAGAACCCCCGAGCCGCGGGTCCAGAAGATCATCGCGTGGGCCGCGGCTCGACTCGACGACCAGGCTGTGAGCCTGGGCGACGTCGCCGCGCTGATCGGCCTGTCGCCGGGGCGGGCGCGCCACCTGTTCGTGCAGCAGACCGGGATGCCTTATCGCACCTACCTCCTCTGGCTGCGGCTCATGCGGGCGGTCGAGCTCTTCTCCGGTGGCGCGTCCCTGACGGAGGCGGCACACGCCGCGGGCTTCTCGGACTCCGCGCATCTCAGCCGGACCTTCCGGCGCATGTTCGGCATCGCCGCGGACTCGCTCCGCGTGTCGTAGCCCCTTCGTTCAAGTGTCCGACGGCAGCGGAGCCTAAGGTCGCGCCGTCGCGAACTCCCCGGAGGTTCCAACCGCCATGACCGCATCCACGTTCTGCCTGGCCAGCGCAGGGTCGTTCTTCTTCCTCGGGCTCGCCTTCGGCGCATGGAAGTATGTGTGCATCGCGCGCAGCGAGGACGCGCAGGCGCCGCCGTACGTCGACATCGCGCACCGCGCCGCGCTCCTCTACTCCTTCGCGTGCGGCCTGCTGGCGCAGCTCTGTCGCGCGAGCGCCTGGAGCGACGCGGTCAACCTCGCCGCCGCGGTGGTGCTCGTCCTCTACTTCGCGGCGGCGGTGCTCGGCTACGCGGTGCACGGCGCGCTGCGAGACACCGACAACCAGCTCAGGCGTCCGCACCGGCTCGGCACGAAGACCATCGGCAACCGGGTGATGCTCACGTTCATGGTCTCGTTGATCGCGGCCGAGATCGGCGCCTTCCTCGTCATATTCACCGGCTTCCTCGTGGCCGCGAGCGCGGCTACCGAGGACAGGGCTACTCGCGGCGCAGCGCATCGATGCTCGGCGCTGGAACGGACGCCGCCGGTGGTTGGTGGCTCTCCGCAACGACCGATCGACGCGTTCGAGGGGAGCGGATCGTGACCGACCCGAGCGCCGACGTCTCACAGCGTACGGCGGCGATCGTGGCGACGGTCGGTCTCGTCGCCACGCTCGTCGGGGTCGGGATCGCAGTCGGCTGTGGTGCGCCGCCCGATCTCGCGCGGGCCGGCGATGCGGCCGCCGTGGCCGGAAAGATCGCGGCGGCGGGAGGGCTGTTTCGCGTCGCCGCGCTCGGATGGCTACTGGCCATCCTCGGTGACGTCGTGAGGGCATGGGCCCTCTACGTCTTCTTCCGCGACGTCAACCGGGGCATCGCGCAGCTCGCGGCGTGGTGGATGCTGCTCCACGACGCGATCTTCGGCTTCTCCCTGGCGAGCCTCCTGGCGGCCTCGGACGTAGCGGGCGGCGCCGACGCCTTCGCCGGGATGGAAGCGAACCAGGCCTACCCCCTGATGATGGTGCTCCTGCGCGCGCACCAGTACGGGTTCCACATCGGGCTGCTCTTCTTCAGCATCCACCTCCTGCTCAACGGCTACCTGGTCCTCCGATCGGGATACGTTCCCAGGGTCCTGGGCGCGCTCCTGGTCCTCGCGTTTCTCGGCTACCTGGTGGACAGCGCGGCCCACGTCGTCCTCCTCGATCCGCCGGCGATCCTCGGCAAGGTCGTCGCCCTGCCGAACACCGTCGGGGAGATCTCGCTGATCGTCTGGCTGGCGATCAAAGGGGGGAAGGCCCGACCACCACGATCGGGGGACGTGGGTCGATGAGCGATCGACCAGCTCGTCAGGGCGCGGGCCCGCGTCGGGATGCCGCTCGACGTGCTCAGGGTCGGTAGCCGGGGCACGCCGCGGCGCAAGCACCGCTCCGAACCTCGGCGCAGTGCTCGACGTCAACTACATCTCCCCATCAACGACAATTACATCTCCCCAACTTCTGCCTCGCCCTGCACCCCTGCGGGCGCCGTCGTCGTCGTCGCCGCGGGGGTAGTTGTCGTCGCTGCCGTAGTT
>Ga0207969_100488_pt1 | contig 18055 bp, 13 predicted proteins | sample LakWasMet25_LOW6_2_FD_183869 | JGI IMG/M metagenome (GOLD analysis project Ga0207969, IMG submission 183869) | Freshwater sediment methanotrophic microbial communities from Lake Washington under simulated oxygen tension - Sediment Metagenome... | ecosystem: Environmental > Aquatic > Freshwater >... | reverse complement strand
CGTCGCCGCCCTGCTGGTGGCGGGCCTGCCAGGCTGCCCAGCAGGCCCGCCACCAGCAGGGCGGCGACGATGATGCGATTGACCAGGCGGCGCCTGAGAGCCTCTTCAGGCGTGGGCGCGTGATCCAGGTTCGATATTTCGTCCATTGCGATCCTCGCCTTGCTCGTGCCACTCGAATTCATACGACTGCGCGTTGGCGCAGCCCGCAATCACGCCGCGCCGGTGAAGGTGCCGCGGGGTCCTGTAATTCCTCTGGCCGCCGATTGCGGCCGGCATACCTTGCGGCGTCAGGGTGATCGCTTCGACGGCAACGGGCGACAACTCGCGCGCCGCCTTCAGCCGCGCGACGTCCTCGGCAACGCGGGCCAGCACCTCGTTCAGACGCGTGCTTTCGCTGCGCAGGCGCTGTACTTCGGCTTGCAGCCTGGCCTGCTCGAGCATCCGGGCAAGCTCCGGCGCCAACGGCCCTGGCTGCGGCGTTTGCGCCGTTACTGCGGAATCCGACGCCCATGCCGAAAATTCTGGCCCGGACGCCGGCTGCAGGCTGCCGCGGCGACTTGCCGCCATCTCGAACAGGCGCATCACCGACAGGACCAGATAGACGCCCGTCATCGCCGCCAGCAGCAGCACCATGTCGCGCCAGCCGATGCCGGCCAGGAAGGTCAGGTGCGTCATGCGGCGCGCTCCAGTGCCTGGTCGATGTCCCACAGGATATCGTCGATGGTTTCGAGCCCGACCGACAGGCGCACCATGTCCGGCGTGACGCCGGAGGCGCGCTGGTCGGCTTCATTCATCTGCCGATGCGTGGTCGATGCCGGATGGATCACCAGCGTTTTTGCATCGCCGATGTTGGCCAGATGGGAGCAGAACTGCAAGGCATCGATGAAGCGCTCGCCGGCCTGCTGGCCCCCCTTGACGCCAAAGCACAGCAGCGCGCCGGCGCCCGGATGGCGCGGGCTGCCAAGGTAGCGCTGCGCCAGCGCATGGCCGGGGCTGGCTGTCAGGCCGGGATAGTTGACCCAGGCCACGCGCGGATGGCTTTGCAGATGTTGCGCGACGGCCAGCGCGTTTTCGCAATGCCGCTGCATGCGCAAGGGCAGCGTCTCGATGCCCTGCATAAGTTGCCAGGCGGAGAACGGCGACAGCGCGGGACCAAAGGTGCGCAGGGTTTCCATGCGCGCCTTCATGGTGAAGCCGAAATCGCCGAAGGTCTCGTAGAACTTGACGCCGTGGTAACCGGCCGACGGCTCGGTCATGCCGGGAAACTTGCCGTTGCCCCAGTCGAATTTTCCGGACTCGATCACGACGCCGCCCAGCGTGGTGCCGTGGCCGCCGAGAAACTTGGTCGCCGAATGCACGACGATGTCGGCGCCGTGCCGGAACGGCTGACAGAGATACGGCGAGGGGACGGTGTTGTCGATAACCAGCGGCACGCCGTGGGCATGGGCGATGTCCGCCACGGCCACGATGTCGAGCACGTTGAGGCGCGGATTGGCCACCGTCTCGGCAAACAGGCAGCGGGTGTTTTCCGACAGCGCCGCACGGAAATTTTCCGGATCGTCGGAATCGACGAACACGGTTTCGATGCCGAGCTTGCGCAGGCTGACGTCGAGTTGGGAAAAGCTGCCGCCGTACAGGGATCGCGCCGCAACGATACGGTCGCCGGCTTCGCACAGTGTCAGCAACGCGACGATCTGTGCCGCCAGCCCGGTGGCCGCGGCCACCGCAGCGCGCCCGCCTTCAAGCGCAGCCATGCGCTCCTCGAAGGCGGCGACCGTCGGATTGCCGATGCGCGAATAGACGTTGCCGAAGGTCTGCAGGTTGAACAGGCTGGCCGCGTGTTCCGCCGAATCGAAAACGAAGGAACTGGTCTGGTGGATCGGCAAGGCACGGGCACCGGTCGCTGCATCGGGCTGGGCGCCGGCATGCAGGCAGAGTGTCTCGATACCGTAGTGGCGATCCGTCATGAAATGGTGGTCGGGGTGGATTCCGCCGATAATAGCGGCCCCGTCATCCCGCATAAGACGCGATCAGCCCCGCCTTTGACCCATGTTTCTGCTGAAGAAACTCCTCGCCGCCCTGATCCTGCCGCCCGCCGGGCCGCTGCTGCTCGCGCTGTTCGGGCTCTGGCTGGCGAGCTCCAACAGTCGGCGCTGGCGCGCTCTGCGTACCCGGGATTCCGCTTCGCGGGCAGGTAACGCCGGTTTCGCGCTTGTCATCCTTTCGCTGCTGAGCCTGTTCGCGCTGTCGCTGCCGGTCGTCGGCAACGCGCTCATGGGCCCGCTGGAGCCGTACCCGCCGATCACCCGCGCGCAATTGCAGCGGGCGCAGGCCATCGTCGTGCTCGGCGGCGGCTCCTATTACGCCGCACCCGAATACGGCAGCGATACGGTCGGCTACTACACGCTGGAGCGCCTGCGCTACGCCGCCCGGCTGGCGCGCGAATCCCGCCTGCCGCTGCTGGTGACCGGCGGCGCCCCGTTCGGCGCCCGGCCCGAGGCCGAGTCGATGCGCGAGGCACTGGAAAGCGACTTTGGCGTCAAGGTGCGCTGGGTCGAAAACCGCTCGCGCGACACGACGGAAAACGCCAGCCTGTCGGCGCCCATGTTGAAGGCGGCCGGCATTACCCGCGTCGCGCTGGTCAGCCATGGCTGGCATCTGCCGCGGGCGATCCCGCTGTTCGAAAAGCAGGGACTGGAGGTCATCGCGGCGCCGACCGCCTTCAGCACCGCCTCGCCGTCGCTGATCGAGAATCTGCTGCCGGGCGCCATGGTGCGCAGCCGCCATGCATTGAACGAATACCTCGGCCAGCTCTACAACCGCCTCAAGGAATTGATATGACCATCCCCCCATCCCCCTGCCCATGGCAGGGGGCGACCATTGTTCGCGGGCTTTGCCCGCTCCACATTCTGGCTGCTCCTCCTTGGGGCGGCCCTACGGAGAAGCCATGAACGACGAACTCCTGATCGGCCTCGTCTCCATCTCCGACCGCGCATCGAGCGGGGTCTATGAAGACAAGGGCATCCCCGCGCTGCGCGACTGGTTCGGCCAGGCGCTCAGTTCACCCTGGCGCATGGAAACGCGCCTGATCCCGGACGAGCAGGCGACCATCGAACAGGCCCTGATCGAACTCTGCGATACGGTCGGCTGCCATCTGGTGCTGACCACCGGCGGTACCGGCCCGGCCCCGCGCGACGTGACGCCGGAAGCCACGCTGGCGGTGGCGCACAAAGTGATGCCGGGCTTCGGCGAGCAGATGCGGCAGATTTCGCTGGCCTTCGTGCCGACGGCGATCCTGTCGCGCCAGGTCGGCGTGATCAGGGGCAAATCGCTGATCCTCAATCTGCCGGGGCAGCCGAAGTCGATCAAGGAAACGCTCGAAGGCGTCAAGGATGCCGAAGGCAGGCAAGTCGTCCCGGGTATCTTCGCCGCGGTGCCCTACTGCCTGGATCTGATCGGCGGGCCGTACGTGGAGACGCACGAGACGGTGGTCAAGGCTTTCCGGCCGAAGTCGGCGATCCGCCCGCCGCGCTGAAGCAGACGATCAGCTGTACGACTGCACGAAGAAATTCGCGACGACGAAATCGGGACCCGTCATCAGCGTCTCGCGCGGATGCAGGCGGGCTTTCTTGTCATCGACTTCGAACAGCAGCGCCACCTTGTCTTCGAGCGCATCGGGCGGCAGGGCCATGCGGGCATATTCGCCGACTTCGGGGACATCCAGCAGCAGCGCCTCGGTCGGCAAGCCGCCGGCATCGGCAAACACGGCGCGCGGAGTCTTCGATATGGTTTCGATCCCGACCGCTCCCTGATTCTGCCCAGTGCGGACGTAGCGGCGCACAACGCCTATCAGCCAGTTCTCGCCGCCCTCCGGCTGCATGCCGACCAGGGCGCCGATGCGAATCCAGTCGTTGCGCAACGCGGGCACTTGCGCACCGAAGCCGCCCAGGCTCACATCATCGACCACCCAGGCTTCCACACCGTCATCGCCGCTGGCGCGCCCGGAAAGCCGGCGATGCGTCGCAGCCAGCCCGTTCACCACCTTCAATCCCGAGTTGATCCGGCGCCGGGCATTGCTGCGCATCGGAGGCTTGGGCGCCCAGCACATCGCCAGGTGCTCCAGCACCGGAATCACCGTGTCCACCTTGTATTGCGCGCCGAGATTGATGCCCGGCGGCACGCGGAATTCGCTGCGGATCTGTTCCATGGTCTTTCCCACCGCCTCCATCGCGCGCGTGCCGTTGAAGAAGCGCAGGGTCGGCGTAACCTCGGGCAGTTTGGCGAGCCGCGTCGGCGGCAGGGGCTTGGCGGCATCCACCCAATACACGTTCTCCGGCCGGACGTCCCGGATCAGCGAAAAGTAGGGCAGGAAATAGGTGATGAAGCGCTCGGCAATCTCGATTTCCAGGGGCTGCAGCTTGTCCGGCGACGCGGCATGGAAAACCAGCACCTTGAGGTATTCCGCCTCGATCGTGGTCTCGGCGCTGCCTGCATAGAGGGACAGGGGCTTCTGTGCGGCCTTCGCGTCGACGGCGGCCAGATAGGTGCCGCCCAGCGTCTGCCAGAACTCGGGGTCGACCGGTCCGTAACGAAAGCGCTTCCACTTGAACTGGGCCGCGAGGGCGTTGATCAGGCGGCCGTAGACCATCGGCAGTTGGGGCCGGATCGCGTCGTTCTCCTTCTCTGCCGCGCGATAGCGGGCGAGGCAGTCGAGATAGGCCCTGACAAGCTGCTGCCAATAGCCGTGGCCCGTTTCCCACTGCCGCGATTCCAGGGCGCGGCTGCCGCCGCCCAGAAGGTGGTAGTCGCGGCCGAGGCGCCGCGCATGGGCTACGGTGGCCTCGTCGAGCCTGAGGTTCAGTTCCAGGCGCTGCGCCAGCTTGAAACCCTCTTCGGCGGCGACCGACTCGAGCCAGGCGCTGGCATCCTCCACCGCGGCTTGCGGCTCGCGGCCGGCGATTTCGCCAAGAATGCGTTTCGCCTCGCGCGCGTCGGCAAGCGGGTGACTGGTCTTGCTGGAGAAGAATCCGAGCATGGGGCTATGTCTTTTGTCAATATTGTGGCAATAGCATAGCCGGTAGCGCCAGCGCTGTCATCGTCGGGCCGGCCACGGCGCCACGAGGGACATGGCGGCGGCGCGTTGCGCGCATGTCCGATTTCATAAACAGTAAAATAGCCGGCCGATCATTTATCCCGTCGCCGCCAGCCATGCGCCCCTATCTCGAACTGATGCGCCACGTCCTCGACCACGGCCACGAGAAATCCGACCGTACCGGGACCGGCACCCGCTCGGTGTTCGGCTGGCAGATGCGCTTCGATCTGGCCGAGGGCTTTCCGCTGCTCACCACCAAAAAGCTGCACCTGCGCTCGATCATCCACGAGTTGCTCTGGTTCCTGCAGGGCGACACCAACATCCGCTACCTCAAGGAAAACGGCGTCTCGATCTGGGACGATTGGGCCGACGCCAACGGCGACCTCGGCCCGGTATATGGCCATCAGTGGCGGCACTGGCCCGCGGGCGACGGCAGGGAGATCGACCAGATCACGCAGCTGATCGAGGGCCTGAAGAAGAATCCGGATTCGCGCCGCCACATCGTTTCGGCCTGGAACCCGGCCGACATCCCGCAGATGAAGCTGCCGCCCTGCCACGCGCTGTTCCAGTTCTACGTCGCCCCTTCGACAGGCCCGGGACAGGCTCCCAGACTGTCGTGCCAACTCTATCAGCGCAGCGCCGACATTTTCCTCGGCGTGCCCTTCAACATCGCCTCCTACGCGCTGTTCACGCTGATGGTGGCGCAGGTCTGCGACCTCGCCCCCGGCGACTTCGTGTGGACCGGCGGCGACTGCCACCTCTATTCCAACCACCTGGAACAGACCCGCCTGCAACTCTCCCGCGAGCCGCGCCAGCGCCCCACGATGGTTCTGAACCCCGCGGTGAAGGACATCTTCGGCTTCCGCTACGAGGACTTCAGCCTGCAAGGGTACGACCCGCATCCGCACATCGCGGCACCGGTGGCCGTGTGAACGTCCCGCCGTCGGGCCGCCCCAAGGCGGAACCATCCATTCCCGGAGGCGGCAAAGCCGACGAACCTCAGTCACCCCCCTTCCCGGAGAGGAGGGCGGGGGGAAAGCCTCTCCTGCTTTGCGGAGACATCGGCGGCACCAAGACGCTGCTGGGTCTGGCGCAGGACGGAAAGCTCGTTCTCGATCGCCGTATCGCCAACGCCGACTTTCAGGATTTCGCCGGTCTGCTGGCGGCCTTCTTCGCCGACACGCAGACCGACCCGGCGCTGATCACCGGCGGCTGCCTCGCGGTGGCCGGGCCGATCGCCGATGACGGCCGCTCCGCACGGCTGACCAACCTGCCCTGGAGCATCGACAGCGCTGCCCTCTCGCGCCGCTTCGGCCTGCCCTCCCTGCGCCTGGCGAACGACTTCGCCGCCGCCGCGCTGGGCGCCGTCGCCGCATCCCCGTCGCAGCTCGTCACCCTGCAGCAAGGCGAACCGCTGACGGCCGCTCCGCGTCTGGTCATCGGCGCCGGCACCGGGCTGGGCATGGCCGTCGTTCTGCCGCAAGGCGAACGATGGCGAGTCCTCGCCGGCGAGGGTGGCCATGTCGCCTTCGCGCCGGCGGACGAGCGGCAGATGGCCTTGTGGGCCTTCCTGCGCGCACGACATGACCGCGTCACCTGGGAGCGCGTGGTCTCGGGGCCGGGGCTCACCGCCATCCACGAATTCATCGACGGCGCGCTGCTGTCTCCCGAGCAGATCGCCGCACGCGCGCAGGCCGACCCGGCCGGCGCGGCGCGGCGCTCGCTGGATATGTTCCTCGCCGCCTATGGCGCCTTCGCCGGCGACATGGCCCTGGCCTGCCTGCCCCGCGGCGGCGTCTTCCTCGCCGGCGGCATCGCCGCCAGGCTGTTGCCGCTGCTGCCGCAAAGCGGCTTTCTTGCGGCCTTCGATGCCAAGGCCGAGCACGCCGCCATCGCGGCGCGCATGCCGATCCACGTTGTCACCGACCCGCTGCTCGGCCTGCGCGGGGCACAGGTTCTCGCGCACGCCTGAAGCTTGACGCCGGTCAATATGCTGTCATAAATTTGGCGCAGCATAGTGAAGCAGGTTTCCTGCAATCAGGAGGAGGTGCATATGGCAACTGCAAAGAGCAGCGCAAAAAAGTCGCCGGGCAAGCGTGCGACACCCGCGGCAGGGACTGCTGCAGCCAAGACCAAGACCAAGACGACAGCGAAGGTAGCGGCAAAGCCGGAACCGGCAGCGAAAGCGGTTCCCAAGGCAACGCCGATAGCGGCGCCCAAGGCTGCCGCGAAAGCCGCCCCGAAAGCCAAGGCGGCAAAGGCAGGTTCGCGCAGCGGAACGGCGGTGAGCGTGCCGCCGGAGCAGCGCAGGAACTACATCGAGATGGCCGCCTACTACATCGCCGAACGACGCGGCTTTGCTCCCGGCAATCCGCTGGAGGACTGGGTGCAGGCCGAGGCCGAGATTGACCGTCTGCTGGCGGAAGGGCGCGTCGGCCGCTAGACCATAAGGCCCCGGAGGTTCCGGGCCTGTCAGGCCGGCAGCAGCACCAGCGCCGCCAGGGGCGGCAGGGTCAAGGTGAGCGAGGCGGGAAAGCCCATCCAGGTTACCGGCTCGGCGGAGACGCGGCCGTTGTTGCCCATGTCGCTGCCGCCGTAATGCGCCGAGTCGGTGTTGATCCGCTCGAGGTAGTCCTGTGTCAGCGGCACGCCGAGACGATAGTTGTGGCGCGGGATGGGGGTGAAGTTCAGCACCACCACCGCAAGGCGGCCATCGCGCGAGCGGCGCAGCCAGCTCACCACGGATTGATCGGCATCGTGGCAGTCGATCCACTGAAAGCCTGCAGAGGAGAAGTCTTGGTCATGCAATGCAGGTTCGCCCACATAAAGCTGGTTGAGTTCGCGCGTCAGGGCCTGGATGCCGGCATGCAGGGGGTATTGCAGCAGATGCCAGGGCAGTTCTTCGCCGGCACGCCATTCCCACGACTGCCCGATCTCGGCACCCATGAACTGCAGCTTCTTGCCGGGTGCCGTCATCTGATAAGCCATCAGCAGGCGCAGGTTGGCGAAGCGCTGCCACTCGTCGCCCGGCATTTTCCCCAGCAGGGAGGATTTGCCGTGCACCACTTCGTCGTGCGACAGGGGCAGGACGAAGTTCTCGGTGTAGGCATAGAGCTGGCCGAAGGTCAGCCGCTCGTGGTGGTAGCGCCGATGCACCGGATCGTGCTGCATGTACTCCAGCGTGTCGTTCATCCAGCCCATGTTCCACTTCATCGAGAAGCCCAGGCCGCCGAGCCAGGTCGGGCGCGACACCATAGGCCAGGCGGTGGACTCTTCGGCAATGGTCAGCGCGCCGGGAAAATCGGCATGCACCATTTCGTTCATCTCGCGCAGGAAGGCAATCGCTTCGAGGTTCTCGCGCCCGCCATGGACGTTCGGCGTCCATTCGCCGGCCTTGCGCGAATAGTCGAGATAGATCATCGAGGCCACGGCATCGACGCGCAAGCCGTCGATGTGGAATTCGGACAGCCAGTAGCAGGCCGAGGACAGCAGGAAGCTCCTGACTTCGTTGCGCCCGTAATTGAAGACGTGCGTGCCCCAGTCGGGATGCATCTTCTGCTTCGGGTCCTGGTGTTCGTAGAGCGCGGTGCCGTCGAAATGGGCCAACGCCCAGTCGTCGGCCGGAAAGTGGCCGGGGACCCAGTCGAGGAGCACCCCGATGCCCGCCTGGTGCAGGCTGTCGACCAGGAAACGCAGGTCGTCGGCGCTGCCGAAGCGAGAACTCGGGGCGAAGAAACCGGTGCACTGATAGCCCCAGGACTCGTCGAGCGGATGCTCCATCAGCGGCATGAATTCGACGTGCGTATAGCCCAGGTCGGCGAGATAGGGCACCAGCCGCGCCGCCAGTTCCCGGTAACTGTAAAAGCGGCCGTCCGGATGGCGCATCCAGCTGCCCAGATGCATCTCGTAGGTCGTCATCGGCGCCGACAGCCAGTCGCGCTTTGCCCGCGCCTCCATCCAGCCGCCGTCGTTCCAGACATGCGCCGGCGCGGGGGTCACGCAGCAGGCCGTGGCCGGACGGCGCTCGAAGCCGTGCGCATAGGGATCGGTCTTGAGCCGCAGCGCACCGCTGCCGCGCACACGCAATTCGAAGCGATAAAGCGTTCCGGGGGCGAGTTCGGGAATGAACAGTTCCCAGACGCCGGAGGCGCCCAGAGTCGCCATCGGATGCACACGGCCATCCCAGCCATTGAAGACGCCGACGACCGATACCCGCTCGGCATTCGGCGCCCAGACACGGAAACAGACGCCGGCCACGCCGGTGCGGATTTCCGGCACCGCGCCAAGGGTGCGCCACGCCTGACGCAAGCGTCCGGCGTTGAACAGATAGAGGTCGTCGGCCGGCGGCTGCGGCACAAAGGCATAGGGATCGTATTGCGTCACCCCATCGACATTCAGGCGCCACGGCCGTGGCGGCGGCGCGCTGCCCTGCCATTCGAAGATCGCCGAATTGCTGCGGCGCTTGAGCGGCGCCCATTCGCCATCGGCCAGCCCCAGCGCGACCGATTTCGCGTGCGGGCGGAACACCCGCAGACGCCAGCCCGCACCGGCGGCGTGGAGGCCCAGCACGGAAAACGGATCATGTTCTCGCGCCTCGAGCAGCGCGGTGCAGGCAGAGTCGGGCATAGGTATATATTCGGAGAGTTTTTTTGCTATCGTGCGGATTGTAGCCGCAACGGGGAAACCGCCATGCAATCGGCCGGAAAACAGGGCGGCCGCCGTGCCCTTCGGCAAGCAATCGGGAAAAGAGGTCGTCCATGAATTCAGTCGAGTTAACCCGCAACAGCTTCGGCATCGTGCTGGCCGGCGGCCGCGGCAGCCGCCTGATGCAGCTGACCGACTGGCGCTCGAAGCCGGCGGTCCCCTTCGGCGGGAAGTTCCGCATCATCGACTTCACCCTGTCCAACTGCGTCAATTCCGGCATCCGCAAGATCGGCGTCGCCACGCAGTACAAGGCGCAGAGCCTGATCCAGCACTTGCAGCGCGGCTGGAGCTTTCTCGACGGCCGCTTCCACGAGTTCGTCGACATCCTGCCGGCGCAGCAACAGGTCAGCGAACACTGGTACCAGGGGACGGCCGACGCGGTGTTCCAGAATCTCGACGTGATCCGGCGCAGCCGGCCCAGGCACATTCTGGTGCTCTCCGGCGATCACGTCTACAAGATGAACTATGTGCGCATGCTGGCCGAGCATGTCGAGCGGCAGGCCGATCTCAGCGTGGCCTGCATCGACGTGCCGCTGGCGGAGGCAAGCGGCTTCGGCGTCATGCACGTCGGCGACAACCGGCGCATCGAGGCCTTCATCGAGAAGCCGGCGAACCCGCCGCCGATACCGGGCCGCCCCGACCGCGCGCTGGCCAGCATGGGGGTCTATGTGTTCAACGCCGACTTCCTGTATGAGCAGTTGATCCGCGACCACGACGATCCCGGCTCCTCCCACGACTTCGGCAAGAATGTCATACCGCATTGCGTCGAGCGCTATCAAAGCTTCGCCCACAACTTCGCCGACTCCTGCGTCGGCATGGACAGCACCGGGATTCCCTACTGGCGCGATGCCGGCACCATCGACGCCTACTGGGAGGCCAACATGGAACTGACCAAGGTCACCCCGGAACTCAATCTCTACGACGACGACTGGCCGATCTGGACCCACCAGGAGCAGTTGCCGCCGGCCAAGTTCGTCTTCGACGACGAAGGCCGGCGCGGCATGGCCGTCGATTCGCTGGTTTCGGGCGGCGACATCATCAGCGGCGCCGTCGTGCGCAAGACGCTGCTGTTTTCCCGCGTACACGTCCATAGCTACGCCGAAATCGAGGAATCGGTGATCCTGCCCGATGTACACATCGGTCGCCACGCCAAGCTGCGCCGGGTCGTCATGGACAAGCACTGCCGGGTTCCCGAAGGCATGCTGATCGGGTACGATAGGGTGGCCGACCGCCAACGTTTCCATGTCACCGAGAACGGCGTCACCCTGGTGACGCCGGAAATGCTCGGCCAGCAGGCGCATTACATCCGTTAGGCACACCGCAATTCGGCAATGAAGACCCTCGATCTCGTCTTTCTCTGGCACATGCACCAGCCGGACTATCGCGACCACGGTGCGCGCGGCGACATGCACCGCGCCGCGGGAGTTTCCCACGGGACGCAGAGTCCCGGCGCCGACGACACCGCGACGGGCGAGTTCGTCCTGCCCTGGGTCTATCTGCACGCGATCAAGGATTACGTCGACATGGCGGCGCATCTCGAGCGCCATCCGCAGATCCGCTGCGTGGTGAATTTCGTGCCGGTGCTGCTCGAGCAGATCGAGGACTACGCCCAGCAATTCGCCAGCGGCGAGTTTCGCGATCCGCTGCTGCGCATGCTGGCCACGCCCGACCTGGAACGCATCAGCGACGCGGATCGGCGACTGCTGCTGAATACCTGCTTCCGCAGCAATCACGTCACCATGCTGGCGCCCTTCCCCAGCTACAAACGCCTGCACGACATCTACCTGCTGCTCACCAACGAGACCGAAACGGCCTACCGCTATCTCTCCGGGACCTACTTCTCCGACCTCGTAACCTGGTACCACCTGGCCTGGACCGGCGAGACCGAGCGCCGCCGCAATCCGCTGCTGGTCAGGCTGATGAGCCAGGGCGAGGGCTACGACGCCAATGACCGGCAGCACCTGCTGGCCGACATCGGCGAGTTGATCACCGCCCTGATCCCGCGCTGGCGCGCGCTCGCCGCACGCGGCCAGGTCGAGCTCTCGTCGACGCCCCAGACGCATCCGCTGTCTCCGCTCATGCTCGACTTCCGAGTCGCGCGCGAGAGCCTGCCCGACGCGGCACTGCCCTTCTCTTCTGCCTACCCCGGCGGACGCAGCCGCGTCATAAGCCAGATAGAAGCCGCACGCACCAGTCATGCCAGACGCTTCGGGGCACCTCCGGCGGGCATGTGGCCGGCCGAGGGAGCCATCTCCGCGGACTTCGTCAAGTATCTGGCCGCCGCCGGCTGCGGCTGGATCGCCAGCGGCGAAGGCGTGCTGAGGAACAGCCTCGCCGCCAGCCATCTCACGGACCCGCGTGCCGCCTACCATCCCTGGCGGCTGGAAAAGGCGCCGGAGCTGACGCTGTTCTTCCGCGACGAGCGGCTGTCCGACCTGATCGGCTTCGATTATGCGAAGTGGCACGGCCGCGACGCCGCGCAGCACCTCGTGCTCCAGCTAGAGGCCATACTCGACGCCGCTGCCGAGAACGAGTCGCCAGTGGTCAGCATCATCCTCGACGGCGAAAATGCGTGGGAGCACTACCCCTACAACGCCTACTATTTCTTCGACGACCTCTACGGCCTGCTGGCGGAGCATCCGCGCATCCGCACCCGCACCTACGCCGACCTGCTGGCGCAGGCACAGCCGCCGGTCGCCAGCGTGCTGCCGCACCTGACGGCGGGCAGCTGGGTCTATGGCACGCTTTCGACCTGGATCGGCGACCAGGCGAAAAACCGCGCCTGGGATCTGCTGTGCGACGCCAAGCAGAGCTGCGACCGGGTTCTCGCCAGCGGGCGACTCGATGCCGCCCAGGCCGCCGCCGTCGAGGCGCAAGTCGCCATTTGCGAAAGCTCCGACTGGTTCTGGTGGTTCGGCGACTACAACCCGTCCGCTGCCGTCGCCAGCTTCGACAACCTCTACCGGCGCAATCTGGCGCGGCTCTATCGCTTGCTGCAACTCGAACCGCCGCCCCAGCTCGACATTCCCATTTGCGCCGGATCCTCCACCGCCGCGGGCGGTTCGATGCGCCGCGCTACCGCAACCCCCAACTGAAACCCATGCCCATCAGCCTCCTGTTCGGGGTCCACGCCCACCAGCCCGTCGGCAATTTCCCCGCCGTCATCGACGACGCCCACATCCGCAGCTACGGCATGTTCCTGCGCGTCATGGAGCGCTATCCCAGGTTCCGCTTCAGCGTGCACTTTTCCGGCTGGCTGCTCGACGTCCTGTTCGAACGCTTCCCCGAAGACATGGCGCGCCTCACCGCCATGACCCGCCGCGGGCAGGTGGAATGGTTCGGCTCCGGCGACTGCGAGCCGGTGTTGGCCGCGATTCCGCATCGCGACCGGCTGACGCAGATCGCCACGCTGTCGGACAAGATCGAGCAGCATTTCGGCATGCGCCCGGCCGGCGCATGGCTGACCGAAAGGGTCTGGGAATCCTCGGTGGTGCCGGCACTGGTGGAAACCGGCATCCGCTACGTCGCCGTCGACGACTACCACTTTCTGTGTGCCGGCGAAGACGCCGCGAAACTGGACAGCTTCTACACCACGGAAGAGGACGGCCGCAACCTCGACCTGTTCCCCATTTCCGAGGCGGCGCGCTACCGCTTGCCCTTTTCGCCGGCTGCCGAGGCCGTCGCCTGGCTCGAGCACCTGGCGCGAACCGGCCATCGCGCCTCGATCTATTTCGACGACATCGAAAAGTTCGGCATCTGGCCGGAGACCTATGAATGGGTTTTCGAGAAGGGCTGGCTGACGCAATTCGTCGAAGGCGTACTGGCCTCGCCGCTGATTCGCACCGAAACATTCGCCGACTACCACGCCCGCGAGAAGACCCGGGGCATCGTCTACCTGCCGACCACCTCCTACATCGAAATGAACGAATGGACGCTGCCGGCGCCGCGCGCCGCGGCCTATCACGCCCTGATCGAAACCGAGAAGGCGGCGGGCAGGTTCGAGGCGCACAAGCCATTCCTGCGCGGCGGCATCTGGCGCAACTTCATGTCGCGCTACACCGAAGCCAACTGGATGCACAAGCGCATGCTGGGGGCGTCGCAGCGGCTCGCGGCGCTGCCTCCCGCGCAGCGCACTCCCGCCATGCAGGAGCACCTGCACCGGGCACAGGCCAACGACGCCTATTGGCACGGGCTGTTCGGCGGCCTCTACCTGCCCCACCTGCGCCGTGCCGTCTGGAACAACCTGCTGGCCCTCGAAGCCGAACTGGCGACCCGCACGCCGCCCCTTGCCTCGACGGAGACCGATCTCGACCAGGACGGCTGCCTCGAACTGGCCCTGCGCAACAGGAATTTGCAGGCCTTCGTCCGTGACGACGGCAACGCCGCTCTGGTGGAGTTTTCAAGCCTGGCGCTGGCGCACAACTTCGGCGACACGCTGCGCGGCTATGCCGAGGCCTACCACGCCAAGATCGACCAGGCGCAGGCGGCCCATGCCGCGCAGGAAGCAGGTGGAGGCATCGCCTCGGCCCATGACCGCGTCGCCTTCCTTCACGCCATCGAGCCCGAGGATGCGGTACCCGACACGCGTCCACGTGGCATTTTCCAGGAACGTGCGGGTGGCTCCGGCGACACGCTGACCGACCTCGACAGCTACCGTGCCGGCGACCGCCAGGGCGCATGGGTCGCCAGCGGCGACGGCTGGCGGATAGCCAAGACTTACCGCCTCGAGACCGGCGCGTTGAGTGTCCTCTTCCGCGCCGAGGGCAGCCAGGTTCCGGCCCTGATCGAGACCGAACTCAATCTTGCGCTGCCAAGCTGCGACGGCTTCGGCGGCCGCTACGTGCTTGCCGGCGGCAGCATTCCCGGCGGCTTCGGCCACACGCTGGAACTCGATGGCATGCAGCGCATCACTCTGGAAGACAGTGAACTGGGCGGCGCCCTGGTGATCGAGGCCGCACAGCCGGTGAAATTCAAGGCAAGGCCGCATCGCACGGTTTCCCAATCCGAGGCCGGCTTCGAAAAGATCATGCAGGCCGTCTGCGTCACGCTCGCGTGGGCGCCTGGCTCCGGTCCCGATCAGGAGATCACGCTCAGGGTGACTTCTGCGTCGTAGAATTGCCACGCAAGGTCATTCGCCACTTTCCCTTCCCCGCAGCCCATCATCATGCCCGGCACCCGTTATCAGCTCGAAGTCAATCCCGAGATTCCGCCGCGCCTGTCGCGTCTGGAAGAACTCACCAACAACCTCTGGTACAGCTGGGACCGGCCGACCCGATCCCTGTTCGCCCGCCTGAGCCCCGGCTTGTGGCGCGCGGTGCACTACAGCCCCAAGGCCTTCCTCAAGCGCATCGACCAGAAGAAGGTCAACGAGGCGACCGAGGATTCGGTATTTCTCGGCACGATGAACCGGGTGCTGTCGGCCTTTGATTCCTATCTCGCCGAACCGCGACTGGAACTGCCGGGCAAGCCGCCGCTGCAGGCCACCGACCTGGTCGCCTATTTCTGCGCCGAGTTCGGCTTTCACGAGAGCCTGCCGATCTACTCGGGCGGCCTCGGCATCCTCGCCGGCGACCACTGCAAGGGCGCTTCCGACCTGCACCTGCCCTTCGTCGCCGTCGGCCTGCTCTACCGCCAGGGCTATTTCCGCCAGACCATCGACCGCGACGGCAACCAGACCGCGCATTACGGCGACAACGATTTCGACGACATGCCGATCGCACCGGTCCGCGGCGAAGACGGCCGCGAACTGCGCATCGGCGTGGACTTCCCCGGCCGCACCGTATGGGCGAAGATCTGGCGGGCGCGGGTCGGCACCAACTCCCTCTATTTGCTCGACACCGACCTGGACGAAAACAGCGAGTCCGACCGCGGCATCCTGCACCAGCTTTACGGCGGCGACCGCCGCACTCGCATCGAGCAGGAAATCCTGCTCGGCGTCGGCGGCGCGCGCGCCCTCAACGTGCTCGGGCTGAAACCCACCGTCTGGCACATCAACGAAGGACACGCCGCATTCCTGGTGCTGGAGCGCATTCGCAATATGGTCGCCCAGAACATGCCCTTCGCCGCGGCGCTCGAAGCGGCCGCCGCCAACACGGTATTCACGACCCACACCGCGGTGCCCGCCGGTCACGACCACTTTACCGACGACATGGTGATGCACTACTTCGGCGACTTCTGCCAGGCGGTCGGCCTCGATCGCAATGGTCTGCTCGACATGGGCCGCGTCGGTGGAGCCGGCGAATTCAACATGACGGCGCTCGCCGTGCGCGGCTCGCGCTTTCACAACGGCGTCTCGCGCATCCACGGCGAGGTCTCGTCGCGCATCTGCGCGGACATGTGGCCGCAAGTCACCCCGCTGGAAAACCCGATGGATTACGTGACCAATGCGGTGCACGTGCCGACTTTTCTCGCGACCGACTGGCACGAGACCTTCGACCGCCATCTCGGCCTCGGCTGGCAGCACCGCCTCTGCGATCAGAACTGCTGGGACGGCGTCAAGCGCATCCCGGACCAGATCTTCTGGAGCATTCGCCAGTCGCTCAAGGCCCAGCTGCTGCATCTGGTGCACAGCCGGGTACGCGCGCAGCATATGCGCAACCAGGGTTCGGAGGCGCACCTGGATCGCGTCCTGCGCTACGCCGATCCGAACAATCCGACGGTACTCACCATCGGCTTCGCCCGGCGCTTCGCCACCTACAAGCGCGCCGCGCTGCTGTTCAACGATCTCGACTGGCTGCGCGAAATCATGTCCGATGCGCAGCGACCGGTGGTGTTCATCTTCGCCGGCAAGGCGCACCCCGCGGACGAACCGGGGCGGCAATTGATCAGGCAGATCGCCGAGCTCTCGCGGCAGCGCGAGTTCGAAGGGCGAATCCTCATGGTCGAAGGCTACGACCTGCATCTGGCCCGGCGCATGGTGGCCGGGGTCGACGTCTGGCTCAACAATCCGATCTATCCGCTGGAGGCCTCCGGCACCTCGGGGATCAAGGCGGCGATCAACGGCGCCATCAACCTGTCGGTGCTCGACGGCTGGTGGGGCGAAGGCTACGACGGCAAGAACGGCTGGGCGATCAAGCCGGCGGCCGACGGCCTCGATCCCTCGCAGCGCGACGCGGACGAGGCGCGCACCCTGTACGAGCTGCTTCAGGACAGCGTCATACCGATGTACTACCGCAACACCTCGCTCGGCTATTCGCCGGAATGGGTGGCGATGGCCAAGCAGTCGATCGCTTCCATCATGCCCCGCTTCAACATGCAGCGCATGGTGACCGAGTATGCCGACAAGTTCTATTCGCGGGCCGCGGAGCAGTGGCGGCGGTATTCCGCGGACGGCTTTTCCGGCGCGCGCGAGCTCGCCGCGTGGAAGGCACGGATACGCGCCGCCTGGCCCCGCGTCGGCGTGCGCCGCATCAACCAGGCCGTGCCGCGCATCCGCTTCGGCGAGACCCTGCACTTCGCCATCGGCGTCCAGCTTGCCGGCCTGGCACCGAACGACCTGACGGTGGAACTGGTGTTCACCCGGCCCGGCGAGCCGGCCACGGCCAAGGCCCGGCGCTATGAACTGCTCTATGAATGCCCGCTGGGGGATGGCGAGCACCGCTTCTCGCGCGAACTGACGCCCGATCAGTGCGGAAAGATGGAATACCGCGTGAGAGTGTTTCCGACCCACGAGTTGCTGACCCATCCCTTCGAGATGGGCATGACCATCTGGCTGTGAGCGGCGGCGAATGAATCCTGCCCTCACCGCCGGGTTCAAGGCGCTGAAGCACGCCGCCGAGGCCGAGCGCAGCGTGCATTTGCGCGACATGTTCGCCGCGGATGCGCAGCGTTTTCCGCGTTTGTCCGTCTCGTGGAACGACTGGCTGCTGGACTATTCCAAGCAGCGCGTCAGCGTCCATGCCATGGGGCTGCTGCACGGCCTCTGGCAGGCCGCCGATGTTCCGGGCTGGATTGCGCGCATGCGCGCCGGCGAGCCGATCAACCACAGCGAGGGGCGCGCCGCCCTGCACATCGCCTTGCGCCATCCGGCACACAAGGGACCGATCCTGTGCGGCGGCCGCGACGTCATGCCGGCGGTGCATGCCGAGCTGGACAAGATGCAGCAGTTCGCCGCAGCGATCCATGGCCGCCACTGGCGCGGCGCCACCGGGGAGCCCATCACCGACATCGTCAACATCGGCATCGGCGGCTCGGACCTCGGGCCGCGGATGGCCACCCAGGCGCTGGCCGCCTTTCGCCACCCCGAGCTCAAGGTCCATT
>Ga0207969_100480_pt1 | contig 18341 bp, 18 predicted proteins | sample LakWasMet25_LOW6_2_FD_183869 | JGI IMG/M metagenome (GOLD analysis project Ga0207969, IMG submission 183869) | Freshwater sediment methanotrophic microbial communities from Lake Washington under simulated oxygen tension - Sediment Metagenome... | ecosystem: Environmental > Aquatic > Freshwater >... | reverse complement strand
CCAATCGGGGTAGGTGCCGCCAGAACGAAATAGAAACCGCCTCCGGCCCGCATTGCGGACCGGCTATTTCCCGCAAGCCTGCTCCTGGGATGCCTCGGCGCCCACGCCCTTGTTAACCTCTGCCGCGCTTCGTTGCAGGAAGCATGTCAGCAGACTCGATGCAGCGCAAATGGCCCAGAATCCAAGGAAACCTATCGAGTAGGTCGCGGTCCGCGAAACATGCACCGGCTCGCCGAGGAGATACAGCTCCTGCGGATCGATCACGGTGAAGAAGAGGCCTTCGGCGATTCCTGCGACCAAGAACGAAGGCCACAGCACCCATATGATCCTCAGCATTTCTCTCTCCTCGGTGGGGTGGAAGGAAACGCCTACTTTGCGTTGCGGGCGTCCCCTTCAACTTTCTTTTTGTAGAACCCTACCATGAAAAACGCCATGACAATGATGAAGACGATCGTGAATAGGCTGAGAAGGCCGATGTCACTGCCAATCAAGAGTTTCCAGGCTTCCACGATGATCCCTCCTGAAGTTGCTTCGATTCAATTGCGGATGTCGGCGGGCCGGGGAGCAGCGTCAGGCGCTGCCGGACTGCCGATCAGGGTCTCTCCGTTCGCGGGCAGAACCACGTTGCCCATCAGGCGCCAGGTCTTGCGCTCGTCTTCAAGCAATACCAGCCAGTGCCCGGCGGCGGGCAAGCGTACTTCGCCAGAATAGGTTTCGCCATTGCGCACCAGCACGCGGGACTGGTCCAGACCCGCTCGGGTGGGATGCGAAATGGTCACCACCAGCGTCGGCGGCGCCACGAAGCGAATGTCGCTCGCTCGCAGGCGCACCGACAGTGTCCCTTCGGCAACCCGCACGCCCGCAACCAGGCCCATTTTGATCGCCTGTTCGCTGCGCGCAATCGTCTGATTCGCGGAAAGTCCTTTCCGGTAATAGTCGTCGGTAACCAGGCCGTCGTTGCTCTTCACGGCCAGCCATGCCGTGTAGAAGGCAGCGACGACGACGATCGAGGGGCCCGCCGCCAGAATCCACGGCCAGGGTTCGCGGTACCAGGGACGGGGGGCGGCATGCATCTTGTTTTCCTTCATTGTTGCAGGAAGCTGGCCTTCTCGTGCACCGCCACCTTTTCGTCGGCGAGGGACTTCACGTCGAAGAAGATCTGATTCGAGCCCTTCTTGCCCGATTCCGGCGGCACGCGAACCTGGACCGTGAAGGACTTGTTCCCTGCTGGAGGAACTTCAATGATGCGATCCCCGACCATATCAATTCCGGGCAGACCGGAAACGCTGACAGCGTAGCGATGCGGAGCTTCGGAAACGTTGAGCACGTGCAGTCGATACACGTTTTCGATCAGTCCGCCCTCGACCTCGCGCGCCAGCGTTGCGCGGTCGCGAATCACATCCACGCGCAGAGTCGCCTTGGTGGCAATACCCCAGACAAAGGCAGCGCAGATCGTGGCAAGAATCGTCGAGTAGATGACCACCCGCGGCCGCACTATATGGCCAAGGATTTCCTTCCAGCCCCAGTGCTTCTCTATCGCATGTTCGGTGGAGTAGCGGATCAGGCCCTTCGGGTAATCCATTTTCTCCATGACCTGATCGCAGGCATCGATGCATGCGGCGCACCCGATGCACTCGTACTGCAGGCCGTCGCGGATGTCGATGCCGGTCGGGCAGACCTGCACGCAGATGCCGCAGTCGACGCAATCGCCCTTCGCGATCACTTTTGGATCAACCCCCTTCTTCCGCGCACCGCGCGGCTCGCCGCGCTCGGTATCGTAGGTGATGGTCAGCGTATCGGGATCGAACATGACGCCCTGAAAGCGCGCGTAGGGACACATGTGCTTGCAAACCTGTTCGCGCATGTGGCCCGCAAACAGATAAGTAAATGTGCCGTAAAAGAACATCCAGAAGGTTTCCCACGGTCCCAGTGAAAAACTCCATACCGAGCCCCAGAGGGTCTTGATCGGCGTGAAATAGCCGACAAAGGTGAATCCCGTCCAGAACGCCAGTAGAGCCCAGGAACCGTACTTTGCGGAACGCAGCCAGAACTTGCGCCCACTCATCGGCGCAGCATCGAGCTTGATGCGCGCGTTGCGCTCGCCCTCGATCTTCTGCTCGATCCAGGTGAATATTTCCGTATAGACCGTCTGCGGACAGGCATAGCCGCACCAGAGCCGCCCGCCAACTGCCGTGAAGAGGAACAGCGAATAGGCCGAGATGATCAAAAGGATGGCGAGAAAGATCACGTCCTGCGGCCAGAAGATCATGCCGAAGATGTAGAACTTCCGCTCGACCAGGTCGAACAGCACCGCCTGCCGCCCGTTCCATGGCAACCAGCACAGACCGTAGTAAACCATCTGGGTGAACCAGACCAGAGTCCAGCGCCAGGTGGCGAAAGTTCCGCTGACGGCGCGCGGGTGCACCTTCCGATGAACTTCGTAAAGACTCTCTTCGACGAAGTTGGGCTTGCGCTCCGCAGTCTGGCTGGAAGATGCTGATGCCATGATTATCGTATTACGATATTCTGATGTACCCGACCAAGAATTCCCCGGCACCGCCTGCGGTGCCGGGGACTCGAAGGTAGTTTACTTCTTTTCTGCGGGTGCCGCTGCAGCGGGCGCCGCCGCCGGCGCTTCCTTGACGCCGCCGCCGAGCCCATAGACGTAGGCGGTCAGCAAGTGCACCTTGGCATCGCCGAGAAACTCGCCGAAGGCCGGCATGCGGTTGGTGCGGCCTTTGGTGATCGTCTCGACAATGGTGTCCTCGGAACTGCCGTAGAGCCAGGTCTTGTCGGTCAGGTTCGGCGCCAGTCCGAGCGTGCCCTTGCCGTCGGGGCCGTGACAGGCCGAACAAGCGGGGCCGAACAGTTCCTTGCCGCGCTGCACACGAATGGAATCGGCAGCAAGGCCGGACAGCGAACGGACATAATTCGCGAGATCCTTGATCTGGTCGCCGTTCAGGTCGGGCTTGACACCCTTGGCCGGCATCATGGCGTCGCGACCCTTGGTGATGGATTCCTTGATCTGATCCGGCGCGCCGCCGAACAGCCAGTCGCTATCAGTCAGATTGGGGAAGCCACGAGCTCCTTTGGCGTCCGATCCATGGCACTGCGAACAGTAGGTCAGGAACAGGCGCTGGCCCATTTCCTTCGCCTCGCTGTTGGCCGCAACGGCCATGATGTCCTGGCTCTGGAACTTCTTGAAGATCGGCCCGTACTGCTCGTCGGCCTTCTTCATCTCGCCGTCATACTGACCGGTGGAAGACCAGTTGAACTGGCCCTTGTAGGTGCCCAGACCCGGATACATCGCCAGATAGAACAGCGAGAAGACGATCGTGATGTAGAACAACCAGCGCCACCAGCTCGGCAGAGGGTTGCTGAACTCCTGCAGATCCTCGTCCCAGACGTGCCCGGTAGTTTCTCCCTCCACATGCACCGCCGAACTCTGCATCCAGAGAAAGACGCCGCAGCCGAGGATGCTGACGAGCACAATGCCCACTACATAGATATTCCAGAAGCCGCTGACAAAATCACTCATGATGATTTCCTTTCCTGATTCTCCGAAACCTGCGGCGCCGGCGGCACCAGGGGGCTGTCACCGTCGAGGGGCAGCATGGCCGCCTCGTCGTATGTCTGCTTGCGCCGGTCCGAATATGCCCACCACACGATGCCGATGAAGGCGATGAACGCCAGCACCGTGAAGATGGACCGCAGGTCGTTGATGTCCACTCGATTACCTCGTTTGCTTGAGCGCGGTGCCCATGCCCTGGAGGTAAGCGATCAATGCGTCGAGTTCCGTGGCGCCCTCGATGGCCTTCTTCGCTCCCGCGATTTCGGCATCGGCATAGGGCACGCCAACCGCGCGCAGCGCCTTCATCTTGGCTTCGATCGCGTCGTCCTTGAGCGGACGATTCAGCCAATAGTAGGCAGGCATGTTCGACTCGGGCACCACGTCACGCGGATTCAGCAGGTGAGTGCGATGCCATTGGTCCGAATAGCGGCCACCAACACGCGCCAGATCGGGGCCGGTACGCTTGGAACCCCACTGGAACGGATGGTCATAGACGAACTCGCCGGCCACCGAATAATGGCCGTAGCGCTCTGTTTCGGCGCGGAACGGCCGGATCATCTGCGAGTGGCAGTTGTAGCAGCCTTCGCGAATGTAGATGTCGCGTCCCGCCAGGCGCAGCGGATCGTAGGGCTTGACCAGTTCATTCACTGGCGTAGTGGTCGACTTCTGGAAGAACAGCGGGACGATTTCCAGCAAGCCGCCGACACTGACCGTGAGCACGGTCAGGACAATCAGCAGCCCCACGTTCCGTTCAATTTTGTCATGCGTCAACATGATGTATAGCTCCTTATTCTGTGCAATCGGGCTTAGTGGGCCGCTGCCGGTGCGAGCACTGGCGCGTTATCGACAGCCTTGCCACCAGCCATGGTCAGGAACATGTTGTAGGCCATGATGAGCATGCCGGAGAGGAACAGCAGGCCACCGAGCAGTCGTATGGTCCAGAACGGGTAGGTTGCCTTGACGGACTCGACGAAGGAATAAGTCAGCGTGCCATCGGGGTTGGTGGCGCGCCACATCAGACCCTGCATCACGCCGGCAATCCACATCGAGGCAATGTAGAGCACCACGCCGATGGTGGCGATCCAGAAGTGCGCCTCGATCAGCTTCTTCGAATGCATTTCGGGCTTGCCGAACAGGCGCGGCAGCAGGTAGTAGATCGAGCCGATCGAAATCATCGCCACCCAGCCCAGCGCGCCGGAGTGCACGTGGCCGACCGTCCAGTCCGTGTAGTGCGACAGCGCGTTCACCGTCTTGATGGACATCATCGGACCTTCGAAGGTCGACATGCCGTAGAAGGACAGCGAGGTGATCATGAATTTCAGGATCGGATCGTCGCGCAACTTGTGCCAGGCGCCCGACAAGGTCATGATGCCGTTGATCATGCCGCCCCACGAAGGCGCCAACAGGATCAGCGAGAAGATCATGCCGACCGACTGGGTCCAGTCAGGCAGCGCGGTGTAATGCAGGTGATGAGGACCCGCCCACATGTAGGTGAAGATCAGCGCCCAGAAATGCACCACCGAGAGGCGATAGGAGTAGATGGGGCGACCGGCCTGCTTGGGCACGAAGTAATACATCATGCCGAGGAAGCCGGCGGTGAGGAAGAAGCCCACCGCGTTGTGGCCGTACCACCATTGCACCATCGCATCCTGCACGCCGGCATAGGCCGAGTAGGACTTGGGCGTCAGGATGCCGGAGGCGAACACCGGAATTTCAGCGCTATTGACCAGGTGCAGCACGGCGACCGTCAGGATGAAGCCGCCGAAGAACCAGTTCGCCACGTAGATGTGCGAGACCGTGCGCTTGGCGATCGTGCCGAAGAACACCACGGCATAGGATACCCAGACCAGCGTGATCAGGATGTCGATCGGCCACTCGAGTTCCGCGTACTCCTTGCCGGAAGTGAAACCGAGCGGCAGGGAGAGCGCGGCGAGCACGATGATCAGTTGCCAGCCCCAGAAGGTGAATGCCGCCAGCCCCGGCGCGAACAGCGGCGCGTGACTGGTACGCTGCACCGCAAAGTAGGATGTGGCAAAAAGCGCGCAGCCGCCAAACGCAAAAATTACGGCATTGGTATGCAGCGGACGCAAACGCCCGTAGCTCAGCCATTCAACCACGTTCAGTTCCGGCCAGATCAGTTGGGCGGCGATGATGACGCCGACCAGCATGCCGACGATGCCCCAGATTACGGTCATCACAGCGAACTGGCGCACGACTTTGTAGTTGTAAGTCGCTTGCGATTGCATGATGGATTCACCTCACAATTAAAAAAAGAAACTAATCACCAAACCGCGCTTGTCGCGGTGCAGCATAAAACTGCGGAAAGTATCACATTTAAAGCATTAGCAGCTGTTGATATAGATCAAAGCCACCTTCTCAACAGATCTCAACTCCATACCGATAACAGGATATTGTTATCTTAATAGAGACAATGGGAGGAGTGAGATCCAAAACCCTGACGCAGGTCAACCTTTGTGTCTGGGTGGCAGCGCAGGAAGCCTGATCAAGTCGGTCCGCACCCGCGGAAGAAGCGCCGGGAAATATTCGGCACGCGTCAGGCGGCAGGCTTCATCCGGGCCAAAGTTTCCAACTGCCGAAGATCGACCAGCGAAACATGGCGCCGCTCTATGGCGATCAAGCCCGCATTCTGGAAGCGAGCCAGAATGCGGCAAACCGTCTCCTCGGCGATGCCGAGATAGTTGCCGATGTCGCCGCGGGACATGCTCAGGTTGAACTGGACGGGGGAAAAATTGCGGGCAGCAAAGCGCCGCGACAGTCCGATCAGGTACTCGGCCAAGCGCTCTTCGGCGCTTCGCCTTCCGAGCAGCAGCATCAATTCCTCGTCCTGGCGAATCTGGCTGCTCATTATTTTCATCATCTGGTACTGGAGCGAGGGGGTCTTTTGCGCCAGCTCTTCAAGCCGATCGGCCTCCACCCGACAGACAGACGTGGTCTCGAGCGCCCGCGCTTCACTGCTGTACTGCCCCGCCGCAAGCGCGCTCAAACCGAGGAGTTCGCCCGCGATATGGAAGCCGGTGATCTGCACGCGGCCATCCGGCGTGCAGACGGAGGTCTTCACCGAACCGCCGCGGATGGCATAGATGTAGTCGAAGCGATCTCCCGCCCTGAAAAGGAGTTGCCCGCGCTTGTAGGTCTCCTTGCGCTTGACGACGCTCTCCAGCAGCGTCATGTCTCCGTCATGCAATCCGAGGGGCAGGCACAGCCGATAGACGCCGCATTGCTCGCAGGCTACCGCCTCGCACGGCTGAGTGAGCCGCGAGGGAAGCGGTGTCACCTTGAAATCGGAGCTATCTTTCATGGTCTCGGGGCTGCGTAATCGCGCTGGCATCTGGTCGCGTCCTAAGCGCCCGCCGTACCGACACTGTTGGGACGGCGACCCCGGGTTCCCGGCGCCCGCGCGAGGGTCGCCGGTCCCGCGCCGTGTGCGACTCCATTCAGTTCCAGCGCGGCAAGCGGCAATTCGGTCAGCCGGTATTTCCCGCTCTGGACAGCCGCAGCGAGCTTGCCGAGGGTCTGCTGGTTCAGCAGTTTCACTATCTTGATCTTGATCGGCTTCCACTGGGTATGCATCGGACAGGCCGTGTCGTCGCCGCATACCTTAAGCCCGAGCACGCAGGTTTCGGTCAGGCCGGGCCCTTCGATCAACGTGAGAATCTGCATAAGATCAGTGTTTTCGCCGCCCTCGGACAGGCAGACGCCTCCCTGCCGGCCGCGAAAGGAATGGATCAGCTTGCCGCGGCTGAGGTTCTGCATGATTTTCGCAAGATACGGCGGCGGAACGCCGAGATGCTCGGCGACCGTCCGGATCAATACTGGGACGCCTGGCGGCTGGGTGGCCATGAAAATCAGCGCTTGAATGGCGTATTGGCTGGTACGGGACAGAATCATCGTCGAAGTAGGCTGACCTCAATCAACAGGAATCAGACAAAAAAAAGGGTGCGCAGCGCGCACCCCGAACCCCAACAGAGAGCCTTCGAGTGACGGCGCGAAGCCATCACTATAAAACCCATTCGCAGTATGGTTACTTCTCATTGATCGCGCCTTGATCTGAATCAACTGCCTTGCGATTTCCCGAAATATCCGTCTTGTCGTCATCCATCAGAATCCGGTAGCCGGGGCCATCGAGATCTTCGTACTGGCCGCTTTTCAATGACCACCAGAACAGGGCCGCGATGACGAAGACCAGTACCAGGGAAAGGGGAATCAGGAGATACAGGATATCCATGTCAGGCCTCACCCGCGCTGCAGGCGCAAGGCGTTGAGAACCACCAGAAGCGAACTGGCCGACATGCCGATTCCGGCCATCCAGGGCGTCACCCACCCGGCCATGGCCAGCGGGATCGCCAGGAGATTGTAGGCGAAAGCCCAGATCAGGTTCTGTTTCACGATGCGTACGGTACGCCGCGCCAGCGCCAATCCATCCGGCAGCGCGCGCAGGTCATTGCCGAGCAGCACCACGTCGGCGTTGGCCCTGGCGAGATCGGCGCCGCCGCCCATGGCGATCGAAACCTGCGCCTGCGCCAGCACCGGCGCGTCATTGACGCCATCCCCGACCATCGCCACGGTCTCGCCGGCCTCCTGCAGGGCCTTGAGCGCCGCATGCTTGTCCTCCGGCGAGAGTCCGCCGTGTACATCCGTGATCCCGAGTGCCTCTCCCACGCGCCCAGCAGCGGCCGGGGCGTCGCCGCTGAAAATCGACAGTCTGATGCCTGCCGCGGAGAGGTTGCCCACCATCACCGACGCCTCGGGACGCAGGCCGTCGCTCAGGCGGAAAAATGCCTGCCAGCCTGCCGCACTGGCCAGCGCGATCACCGTATCGCCAGCGCCGACTGTGGTCTCGACGTCGGGCGGAACCACGGCGCCGTGCAGCATGCCGACGAATTCAGGGCGTCCCAGCCGCCAGACGCACCCGTCGATCACGCCCTCGACGCCGGCCCCGGTGGTAGCGCGCAAACCATCGACTTGAATTCGGCTCCCCGCAATCGCAGCCCCGGTCGCCAGCGCCTTCGCGATGGGGTGCTCGGAGCCGGTTTCAAGCGCAGCGGCCAGGGCCAGAGCGCGCGCGGCATCGCCTCGCAACGCAATCGTTTCTACCAGCGTCATGCGGCCCAAGGTCAGCGTGCCGGTCTTGTCGAAAATGAAGCGGTCGGCACGTGCCAGGGCCTCGATCGCGTGACCGCGCGTCACCAGAACGCCGCGCGCGGCCAGCGCACCGGTTGCCACCGTCAGTGCCGCCGGCGTCGCCAGGGACAGCGCGCAGGGACAACTCACGACCAGCACGGCGACGAAGATCCACAGCGCGCGCGAGGGATCGATCCACCACCAGGCCAGCGCCGTCGCCACCGCCAGCACCAGCAGGGCAACGATGAAGTGCCCGGCGACGCGATCAGCCATTTCCACCAGATGCGGCTTTTCCGCCGCGGCGCGCTCCATCAGGCGCTGGATGGCTGCCACGCGCGTCGCCTCGCCGACGCGTTCGACGCGCATCACCAGCGGGCTGGCGGTGTTCACGCTGCCGCCGATCAGCGCGTCGCCGACGGCCTTGGGCACCGGGCGGCTCTCGCCGGTCAGCAGCGATTCGTCGGCCGCGCTTGTCCCGTCGAGCACACAGCCGTCGGCCGGAACCGTCTCGCCCGGCTTGATCTGCACCGCGTCGCCCGCGCGCAACTCGGCCACCGCAACGCGCTCGCCCGCCGCATCGGCGCTGCTGCAGGGCCATGCCGCAAGGCGGGTGGCGAAGGCCGGAATGGCGCGGGCCAGCGTCTCGACGCTGCGCGCTGCCTTCTGCCGCGCCATCATTTCCAGGTAGCGGCCGGAGAGCAGGAAGAAGACGAACATGGTGACCGAATCGAAATACACCTCGCCGGCCGCGATCAGCGTGGCCCACACGCTGGCCGCAAAGGCCGCGCCGACGCCGAGCGCCACCGGGACATCCATGCCGACGCGATGCAATTTCAGGTCGCGCCAGGCACTGGCGAAAAACGGCGCAGCCGAATATCCGATCACGGGGACCGTCAGGATCAGGCTGGCCCAGCGCATCAATTGCTCGATGTCCGGCGTCATGTCGCCGTGGGCCAGATACACCGGCACCGCGTACATCATCACCTGCATCATGCCGAAGCCGGCGACAAACAGCCGCCACAGCGCAGCCTTGCGTTCCTTCTGCGCCAGCTGTTCGGAGCGCCCGATGTCATAGGGATGCGCGTGGTAACCGATCGCGGCGATGGCTTCGAGGATCGCCGACAGCTTCGTCACGCGCTCGTCCCAGCGCACTCGCGCACGGCGCGTGGTGTAGTTGATGTCGATCGCGGTGACGCCGGGCTGGCGGCGCACATGCGACTCGTTGAGCCAGACGCAGGCGGCGCAAGTGATGCCTTCGAGGATCAGCGCCGCTTCGCGTTCATGCTCCCCCGCCGCGCCCTCGGCGCGGCGCACGAAGTTCTTCTGCACGTCGGGATGATCGAACAGGCCGAAGTCGGCCAGCACCTGCGGCAGCGCCTCGCGCGGACTTTCCGGCAACGCGTCGCGATGCCGGTAATAATCGGTGAGGCCGTTGGCGACAATGGCCTGCGCCACGGCCTGGCAGCCCGCGCAGCACATGGCTCGCCGCTGGCCGTCGATCTCCACCGCGAAATCGACGCCCGTGGGGATCGGCAGGCCGCAGTGGTAGCAGGGCTCCTTATCGGCCATGGTCAGGCCGGATGAGTCACGGCGTCAAATCTTGGGAAGAAATCGTAGCGAGCGGGCCGCAGCGGGGTGCGGCCGGAGCGCAGCTACCGGAATGTACGAGTTTGTACATGAGGATAGCCAGCACCGCCCAAGCCCCGATCCGGCTCGCGCAGTAGATTTCACTTCGGCGCCATGCGGATGGCGCCGTCGAGGCGTATCACCTCGCCATTGAGCATCTCGTTCTCGACGATGTGCCGCACCAGCGCGGCATACTCGGCCGGCTTGCCCAGGCGCGACGGAAAGGGAACCATCTTGCCCAGCGCATCCTGGACTTCCTGCGGCATGCCCAGCAGCATCGGGGTCTCGAAGATGCCGGGGGCGATGGTCATGACGCGGATGCCGAAGCGTGCCAGTTCGCGCGCGATCGGCAGCGTCATGCCGACTATGCCGCCCTTCGACGCCGAATAGGCCGCCTGGCCGATCTGGCCGTCGTAGGCCGCCACCGACGCGGTGCTGACGATCACGCCGCGCTCGCCCGCTTCATTCGGCTCGCCCTTGGCCATGACCTCGGAGGCAAGGCGAATCATGTTGAAGCTGCCGACCAGATTGACCGTGACGACCTTGGCGAACAGGTCCAGCGAATGCGGGCCGTTCCTGCCCAGCACCCTCTCGGCCGGCCCGATCCCGGCGCAATTGACCAGCCCGTGTACACCGCCGAAGGCTGCCACGGCAGCGGCCACGCAGCCCTTGGCGCTGGCCTCGTCGGCCACGTTGGTGGCGACGAAGCGAGCGTTCGCGCCCAGTTCGGCGGCCAGCGCCTTGCCGCCCGCCTCGTTGAGGTCGGCCAGCACCACCCTGGCGCCCTGTTCCACCAGCATCCGTCCGGTAGCGGCACCGAGGCCCGAAGCCCCGCCGGTGATGATGAAAACCCTGTCCTTGATCTGCATGAGCGCCCCCTGTTGGTCCGGATACCGTCCCCGGCGGCCCGTCGGGGACATAAAAGAAACAGGGCCTGCCGACCGGAAAGGAGGCAGGCCCTGAGATTTGGTGCTGTTGGCCGGAATCGAACTGGCGACCTACTGATTACGAATCAGTTGCTCTACCAACTGAGCTACAACAGCGTCCTGAAAGGCGGCAGATTATACCTGCTGACCCCTTTGCGTGGCAACGCGCTTGCCGCCTGGCCCCGGGCAGATTGCCTTGCCCCATTTTGCACGCGCTTGTTAGACTGGCCGGATGATCACGTCGCCGCCTCTCCCGCAGCGCTGCCAGCCGGGCTTCACCCTGATCGAGCTGATCACGGTGATGCTGATCATCGGCATTATGGCCTTCATAGTCGTGCCGCGCCTCGACCTGCTGCGGGGCTTCGACGAAATCGGCTATCGCGACAAGGTGAAGGCGACGCTCGAATACGCCAGAAAGTCGGCGGTGGCGCAACGGCGAAATGTCCGCGTGAGTCTGTCCGGCAACAATCTGACGCTGACCATCGACGACGACGTACCCGAAGGCGGCGCTGCCGGCACCTACCCGCGCCCGCTCGTGCTGCCCGCGCCGGATAGCTCCTGTGCCGCCACGAACCAGATCTGCGCGCCGTCCGGCATCACGCTCGCCGGAACGGCGACGCTGAGCTTCACTCCCCTTGGCGTGCCGTCGTCCGCCGGCTCCTACACAGTCACGGGTGACGCGGCACAGACCATCACCGTCGAAGCGGAGACCGGCTATGTACATTAGCCGGCGCCAGCGCGGCATGACGCTGATCGAGCTGATCGTCTTCATCGTCATCGTCAGCGTGGCGCTGGTCGGCGTCCTGACGGTGCTCAACGTCACTGCGAAGTCCAGCAGCGACCCGATGATCAGGAAGCAGATGCTTGCAGTGGCCGAAGCGGTGCTCGAGGAAGTGATGCTGCAACCGTTCACCTGGTGCGATCCGGATGACCGGTCGGCGGCCACCGCGACCAGCGCCACGCTCGATGCGACAGCGACCGATCCGACGCAATGCTGGGACGCCGTGGAGGCCATCGGCCGGGAGACCGTCGCCGGCAACATCGACGCCCGTCTCAGCGCCGTCTCCCCGCTCGACAACGTGAGCGACTACGACGCCCTTGCGATCACGACCGGGATCACTGGAACCCCCCTGCCGGCAGGCTACAGCGCCTCGGTCTCGGTTGCGCAGAGTTCGCTCAACGGCATTGCCGCGACGGAATCCCTGCTGATCACCGTCACCGTAAGCCATGCCGGCGACAGCGTGGTCCTGCAGGGCTACCGCACCCGTTATTCGCCCAACAGCCTGCCATGAGACCCGACAGCCATCGCCGCCAAGCCGGCTTCACCCTGGTCGAGGCCATCATCGCCATTGTCATCACCGGCGTGCTGGCCGGGATCGTCGCCGTCTTCATCAGCGGACCGATACAGGGCTACGTCGATTCCGTGCGTCGCGCCGAGCTCACCGATGCCGCCGACATCGCCCTGCGCCGGATGACGCGCGATGTCAGGCAGGCGCTGCCCAACAGCTTGCGCACCGTTCCCGGAGGCTTCGAATTCATCACCACCAAGGCAGGCGGACGCTACCGCGACTCCGGCGACGGATCGACGGGGGGCAATGTCCTCAGCTTCACGACGGCCAGCACCGATTTCGACGTGCTCGGCCCGATGCCGGCGCTAGCCACGGGCGCCAGCGGCGACTACATCGTCGTATACAACCTGGGCCCCGGCTATGCGCCGGCGAATGCCTACGACTGTTCCGCCACGCCTCCCGGCTGCAACATCGCACAAGTCAGCAGCTTGCCGGCGGCGAACACAGTGCGCCTTGCCAGCAATGTCTTCGCCGCGCAGACGCCGCCGCTGCCTTCGCCGAGTTCGCGCTTCCAGGTCGTCGGCTGGAACGACAAGGTCGTTCGCTATACCTGCAGCGGCGGCGTCCTGACCCGGCAATCGGGCTGCAGCCTGGCAACGCCTTCGGTCTGCCCAAATGCAGGTTCCGTTATCGCCGGTTCGGCAACGGCCGAACCTAAAGCCGCCTGCACCATCGACTACACGTCGGCTGCCTCCGGTCGCAGCGGGCTGCTGTATATCCAGCTGACGCTCACCGATACCCCCAGCGGCGAATTCGTCAGCCTGTTCCAGCAGATCCACGTGGACAATTCGCCATGAGCGGCGTCCGGCGCATTGGCGGCTTTGCCATGGTCTCCGCCATTTTCATCCTTGTCGTGCTGGCGGCGCTGGGGGCGTTCGTCGTCAACATCTCCGCCAACCAGCAGGTCGGCTCGGCGCTCGACGTGCAGGGCGTGCGCGCCTATCAGGCGGCGCGCGCAGGAATCGAATGGGGACTGCACCGGCAATTGCAGGGCGGATCCTGCGTCGCCGCCACCTCGTTCTCACCCGCAGCAGGTACGCTGTCGGACTTTACCGTCACCGTGGCCTGTACGCCGACTCCCGATCCCGGCGGTTTCGGCGGTCCGACCTTGTACACCATCACCGCTACCGCCTGCAATCAGCCCAACGCGGGAGCCTGTCCGAACACCGCCACCGCCAATTCGCTTTACGTCGAGCGGCGTCTCGAGGTGGCATTCTGATGAACGCCGTCTTCCCGGCGCCGACTTTGCCCGGTGCGATGAAACAAAGGAACACGCGATGAGCCTGCAAGCGATGCGATCCGAGAAACCACGGTCAGCCCTGTCCAATTGGGTCGGCAGGCTGGTCATCTTGTTGGCGTCCCTGATCTGGCTTGGCGCCGGGAGCGGGACTGCGTCGGCGGCGGTGGTCTATCAGGGCGCCGGAACCGCGGTGAATGGCAACGCTGCCGGCGGCATGGGCGGAAGGCCGGCGTGGCCGGCGCACATGGCGGGCGACGTTGCGCTGCTGTTCGTCGAAAGCACCGGCGGACAGCCGGTCACGCTCGGCGTTGCCAACGGCTTCGCCCCGGTGCTGAACAGTCCGCAGGCAACGGGCGCCGGAACGGCCGGAACCCGACTCACCGTATTCTGGGCGCGGGCGACTTCGTCTGCGATGCCGGCGCCGACAATCGCGGTGCCGAGCGATCATTTCTATGCCCAGATCGTCACCTTCCGCGGCGTCATCAATTCCGGCAACCCATGGGATGTCACCGGCGGCGGCGTCAAGGCCGCGGCCAGCGGCTCGGTCACCGTGACGGGCGTCACCACCACGGTGGCGAACACGCTGGTGGTGCAGGCGGTAGCGCGCGACAACGACTCGGCGGCGGCAGCCTTCAGCGCGCAGTCGAATGCGAACCTCGCCGGCATCGTCGAACATCTCGACGCCGGAACGGCCAATGGCAACGGCGGTGGCCTGGGCATCTGGAGCGGCGTGATGGCCGCGGCGGGTGCGACCGGAAATACCACGGCCACCGTGACAAGTTCAATCAATGCCTTCCTCACCATCGCGCTCAAGCCGCAGGCAGGACCGCGCTTCCAGGCCGCCGGCACGGCGCTCGGCGGCACGGGAGCCGTCAGCCCGGCATGGCCGCCGCACGCTGCCGGCGACATAGCGTTGCTGTTTGTCGAGAGCACCGGCGGCCAGGCGGCCACGCTATCCACCGCCGCAGGGTTCGCGGCGGTGGCGAACAGCCCCAAGTCAGTCGGCGCCGGAACGGCAGGAACCCGGCTCACGGTCTTCTGGGCGCGGGCGACGTCGGCCGCGATGGGCGCGCCGACGGTCGCCGACCCGGGTAACCACGTCTACGCACAGATACTCACCTACCGCGGCGTAGTCAACGCCGGCAATCCATGGGACGTGACGGGCGGCGGCACCAAGACGCCGGCGAGCGGATCGGTGAGCTTGACCAGCGTCACCACCACGGTGGCCGACACGCTAGTCGTCCAGGCCGTGGCCCGCGACAATGACAGTGCCGCGGCCGCCTTCAGCGCGCAGGCGAATGCCAACCTGACCAGCATCGCCGAAAGAGTCGACGCAGGCACCACCCAGGGCAACGGCGGCGGCTTCGCCGTGTGGGACGGCTACAAGGCAACGGCCAGCGCGACGGGCAGCACCACGGCGACGGTGACGAGTTCGATCAACGCCTTCCTCACCATCGCGCTCAAGCCGCAGACGACTCTGGCGCCGGCATTCAGCGCCACCGGAACCGCGGTCACCGCGGGCCTGAACTGGCCGCCGCATGCCATAGACGACGTGGCCCTGCTGTTCATCGAGACCGCCGGCGGCCAGGCGCCGACGCTGGACGATGCCGCCGGATTCCTGCCCGTGACGAACAGCCCGCAGACAACCGGCGCGGGTACCGCGGGGACCACCCTTTCCGTGTATTGGGCGCGGGCCACTTCGACGTCGATGCCCGGCCCCAGCATCACCGCGCCGGCCGACCACGCCTATGCCCGGATCATCACCTATCGCGGCACGGCAAGTTCGGGCAACCCGTGGGACATCACCGGCGGCGGCGTCAAGGCAGCCGCCAGCACTTCGGTGGCGGTGACCGGCGTCACCACCACCGTGCCCAACACGCGGATCGTGCAGGCCGTCGCGCGCGACAACGACAGCGCCGCGGCGGCGTTCAGCGCGGAGACGAACGCGAACCTGACCGGCATCGCCGAACGCAATGACGCCGGCACGACCACCGGACTTGGCGGCGGCTTCGCCGTATGGGATGGCGCCAAGGCGACGGCGGGGGCGACCGGCAACACGACCGCGACAGTCACCAATTCGATCAACGCCTTTCTCACCATCGCGCTCAGGCCGGTCGTGACCCAGCCGGATCACTACGAATTGTCGCTGCCGACCGGCACGGTTGCCTGCGTGGCGGGAGGGGTGACGGTGACGGCCTGCGCCAACAACACGAGCCCCTGCACCAGCCCGTTGAATACCCTGGCGGGACAAACCGCGAACCTCGCGGCCAACATCTGCACGCTCGGATCGACCACCGTGAGCTTCAATGGCGCCGGCGTCGCCACCACGACCCTGAACTGCGCCGCCGCGGCGGACGGCGCGACGGTCACCGTCACCTTGTCCGGCGAATCGACGCCGACGACGCCGGTCGCGAACGCGCGGCAATGCTGCCAGAACGGCTCATGCACGGTCACGGACAATTGCTCGGCCACCAACAAGACGGCAGGCTTCCTGTTCGCGGCGGTCGCCGACGGCCCCGAAGCGACCATCGCGGCGCAACAGGCCGGCGTGACCTCATCCACCTACTACCTGCGTGCGATCAAGACCAATACCAGCACGCTGGCATGCGAGGCAGCGCTTTCGGGCGCCAACTCGGTCAACCTCGCCTACGAATGCAACAACCCGGCCACCTGCTCCGGCAGCAATCTGATGAGCATCAACGGCGGGACGCCGACCACCATCGCACGCAACAACAACGGCAGCGTGTCCAGCTACACCCCGGTCACCATGAGTTTCGATGCCAACGGCAACGCCCCTTTCACGCTGGCGTTCAGCGATGTCGGCCTGGCCCGGCTGCACGCGGCAAAGGCCGCGGACGGATCCCTCGTGCCGCCGCTGCTGACGGCGCTGGCCGGAGCTTCCCTGCCCTTCGTCACGGCGCCCTTCGATTTCCTCGTGGTTCCCGCCAGCCCATACGCCGCCGGCGTATCGTTCGGCGCTGCGGTGACGGCACGCGCCAGCGGCGGTGCCGCGACCCCCAACTTCGGCCTCGAATCGACGCCGGAAACCGTGCTCCTGCAGCCGGTTTCTGCCGCCCTCGTCTCTGCCGCGAATTCGCAACTGGTAGGCCCCGCCGGCGGACAACTCGGGCAACTGACGGCCGGCAGTTTCACTCCCGGAAAATGTGTTCCGGCCAGCGGCGGTTCGGTGTGCGACACGGCCCTGGCCTGGACCGAGGTGGGAGATCTGGTGCTCGCGGCAACGCTCGCCAACGGCAGCGGATATCTTGGCTCCGGCCTGAGCCCCTGGGGCTCCGCCGCCGCCGGGCCGTTCAAGCCTGCCTACCTCACCACGGAGTTCGATACCACCCAGCCGTGCACCAGTTTCACCTATTCGGGCCAGCCGTTCCGCATCAAGGTGAGCGCGATGAGCGCCGACAATGCCGTACTTGGAAGCTCGGCCGCAGTCACCCAGAACTACGTCAGCACGGGAAGTTACGCCAAGGCAGTTACCCTCGGCAGCGATGGCGCCGGCGCTTGTACGCCGACAACGACCGGATTCGCCAACAACACCCTCGCGGCCGCAGATTTCGACGCGACTCCCGGCGTCGCCACCACGTCGCCGGTGACCAATGTCGCGGCGCCGCTGCCCGTTTCCTATGCCCAGGCGCTTGGCGTGCCGGCCACGGTGGCCGTTTGCGCCAAGGACGCGGATGGCGCAAATTCGCACGGGCAGGCCCAGGCATCGCTGGTCGTGCGCAACGGGCGTCTGCGCCTGCTCAACGCCTATGGCTCGGACTTGCTGCCGATCCGGGTGCCCGTGCGCACCGACTATTACACCGGCACCCGCTGGACGCCCAACACCGACGACAATTGCACCGCGCTGACGGCGGACGCCGTTGCGATTGGCAACGTGATTCAGTCCGGCGGCTCCGGTCTCGCGTTTGCCGTGCCGCCTGCGGGAGTTGCCGGAGATCCGACGCTGACCCTTGCCGGTGGTACCGCCACCCTGGTGCTGACGCCATCCACGCCGGGAGCAGGCGGCGCCGACGTCGCGCTGAACATGGGCGTCAACATGGGCACCGGATTGCCCAACCCGGAGGCTTGCACGACCTGGAGCGCCGCGCCGCTCGGAGCCGGAGATCCGGGTCCGCGTCTCAACTACCTGGCCGGCAATACCTGCGGAGTGGGCGACACGAAGGCGCCGGCGGTTCGCGTCAGGTTCGGCGCGTCAAAGGCACCCTACATCTACATGCGCGAGCGCTATTGAATTGCCGCACCCCGTTTCACCGCGATCGGGCGCAATACCGCAACCGGACGCTGCCGCGGTCTAGCCGCCGAGCAGTTCCTTCGGCAAGGGGAAGTTGACGTTTTCGGCCACGCCCTCGAGGGTCTCGATCTTGTCGGCGCCGAGCGTCCTCAGGCGTTCCACCACGCCGTTGACCAGCACTTCCGGCGCCGAAGCGCCCGCCGTGACGCCGACGCGCGCATTGCCGCCCAACCACTTC
>Ga0207969_100477_pt1 | contig 18463 bp, 17 predicted proteins | sample LakWasMet25_LOW6_2_FD_183869 | JGI IMG/M metagenome (GOLD analysis project Ga0207969, IMG submission 183869) | Freshwater sediment methanotrophic microbial communities from Lake Washington under simulated oxygen tension - Sediment Metagenome... | ecosystem: Environmental > Aquatic > Freshwater >... | reverse complement strand
GGATAAATCGAGCTGGTCGATCACCTCTACGACAAAACGCGCCAAGTGGCCTTCCGGCAACCATTCATCTACAGAGGGCGGTAGTAAATACTGTTGGTTTCGATCAAATTGGATAAAGCGGCTCATATACCTCACGCGGTCACGCCTGCGGATTTTCCAAATAGCTGGAATTTTGGGTTTAAAAGTGTTTTTACTTGCTCCTTGAAAGCCGACTTCACCTTATCAAGGCAGTCGTCAATGGCTTCCTTGAAATGGCAAAATGTCGTGTGATACCGATTGTATAGGCATTTCTTTTTGCTGAACTTCCATAAGCGTTCAATCAAGTTCAAATTTGGCGAGTAAGGCGGCAGAAAAAGGATGTTGATACCCAGAATCTCGGCTTGTTCGGTCACCTTATTGCACCTTTGGTAACGTGCGTTGTCCATAATGAGTGTTAATGGGATGTTGGGGTATTCTTGTTTGAGCTTGATAAGCAGATCCACAATCGTGTCAGAGTTAATATAGGCATCATTGGTTACGGTGACCAAATCGGTGCCTTTTACGCTAAAGGCTCCCAGAACATTGTAACGTCTGCGTCCGCTGGATGACTTGAGGAACAGACGCTCAAAACACCAAAGCATCCCCAAAAAAGCGCCCATTACAAAGTGCGCCGCATCGACGAAGAAGACTTTGCGCTGGCCTTGCTTTTCTTCTTCCAGCAAGGGTTCAAGTTCATCGTTTAAGAACTCGGCCTGCTTTTTCGGATCGGCTTTTGCGGGGATAACCGCCATTTTGCGGCACTTCATACCCAGGCGCTTGCGCATGAAATCGCGGCAAGCACTGGGGCCTAATTTGATTCCAGTCAGCACCTCGATTTCATGACAGGCCTCGGCGACAGTATGCGGAGGCTGTTTTAGAAAGTGCGACTTTATTTGGTCGTGATAAGGCTGCAATGAGCTGACCGGACGATGAGTGCGCGACACACTGAGGGCGGCTAAGCCGCCCTTGTCATACTCTTTTAGATAGCGCGTCACACTGTCAGCACTGGTTCGGGCAATGCGTTCGATTTCCTTGTGCGATAAGCCCAATGCTTTAAGGTATACGACATGCAGCTTTTTCTTGGTCAGTCCTGATGGATGCTCCATGAATTGTTGATACACTTCGTCAATAGCTTTTTCGGTAAAATCGATCTTTAACATGTCGGGTTTTGTGTTTAAATTTGGGTATTATACCAGCTTCATTTTCCGCAAATTTGAGCGGTCGGAGTATAACATCAGGTTGCGGTAAATTTTGAAGGACGGGCTATTTTACTAGAGATCGGACTTTATAGCTGATAAGTCCGACAGGCTCCTAGAGAATAACATAAATAAGGTAGCGTCCCCTTTATTCACACGTGGTAGATAAGACCCGCTATGAGGAAAGTGATCTTACTCCGTATAAAACACACCTTCATGCTCATGTGATTCAAGAAACTCATAGAGCACAGTTCTTTCCAGCGCCTCGGTCAATGACACAACGGGTACAAAACCGGATTTCTCCACTGATGTATTGAACATTGAATTGGCGCAAAACTTCTTGACTCTAATCGAGCTGATGGCCAAACGCTTGCCAGTGAGCGCGGCCATTAGGTCAAATGCCTTACCGATCATCATGCCAACTGAATAGGGAAGACGGAAACCTATTTTTTCAGATTTACCCAACATGCGATTGACCGTCCCAACCAGGGTGTTCATAGTAAAATCAGGCTTATCAATATAGTTATAAACATGTACACCAGGTTTGAAAGTTAACGCGTATTCGAGAAAGGCCGCGACATTCTCAACATACGCCATAGACTTCAAATTCTCACCACTACCCACCATCACAAACCGGCCTGACGCAATCTGCCTAAGAAGGTTGTACACATTTCCCCGATTCTGCTCGCCAAAGACCACCGTCGGACGAACAATAGCCAAGGTACGATTTGATGGTTCTTCCGCTTGCCAAGCTTTGTAAATCTGTTCCGCTTCGTACTTAGTGCGACCATAGTCATGAAATGGAGCAATCTGACCAGACTCATCTGTGCCAATTGGCGCAAGACCATAGACAGCCACCGAACTTGTGAACACAATCGTATTAACCTTCTTCTCGCGTGCGACGTTGCAAATATTTACGGCACCACCTATGTTAACGTCGTCATAAAGACTCAGTGGTTTGACATCGTCTCTATGCTCAGCCGCCAAATTGATGATAATTGAATCTTCGGCAATAGCATTTCGTAAGGAATCAATAGAACAAACGTCAGCTATTTTTACTTTTTTGGGTAATGCTGTACTCATTACTTTGTCTATGATCGATAATTCAATATTTCCATTTTGAATTAGACGACGACATAATCGTGTACCAATAAAGCCACTGCCACCAATAACATTAATCATTATTTTTATCCTAAATATATTAATTAAAAAACATCTATAAATTAAATATGCCTGAATGATTAATGTAACCAGATAGACAAATCACGTTTTAATAATCGTTCCAGTAGTAATATATCTTCTTGGAAAACCGTAATTAACTCTTGTCTAAAATCGTCGCTAAAAACAACTTGTTGTTTGGATGTTGAATTGAATTTTCGAAGAATATCAGAAAATGTTTTTAGTGGCATGTGATACCTACTAGCCAATCCAATAAAATCACTTACTGAGACAATGATTTTATTCAAAAAAATTGAACGATATTCAAGCCTCTCATTATAGATTCCGAAATTTTTACGGTGATCATCTTCAATAGAAAGAAACTCCAAGACATTTAGGTAACATGCGCGTGGATCTATTACAAAATCGTCATAAAGGATAATACATACATTATCAGGTGGTACTAAATCGTACAGCCTAGCTAATTGATTGCCCGTTTTTGCAACTGCTTCATATTGATGCGCATTTGGGTTGCGTAATAAAGAATTAATCTTCCTAATTGATTGTGCCCGCCATGCATCTTCAAAATTTACAAGTGTCTCAGATCCAGATTTTTGATTTTCTACATGAAGTGAAACTATTAATTCTAGTGGATTACGCAGCATTACGATAAACTTAGCATCGGGGTTAAATTTAAGAATATTTGGCACTGCATTTTGAGAAAAAAGATAAAAAACTGAGCCCTCGCCAATAGCAAAATTATCATTTGTTGCTTTAGCAAATAATTTTAGATAATCATTTTTATTTTTAACTAGTTGCCAGTTGATGTCAGTAGAAAAATAATGTGGCTCCTTAGGTGAGCACATAAACACATTAGGATGCATTCCTAGATAAGTCGCCAATGATGTAGTGCCACATTTAGGTGCGCCAATAATAAAAAAATTTGGTTTCATAAATTTAGTTGTGGAGTCCTAAGAAAAAACTTATAAATGGCTGCACGTAAAATACTTGGAAGTATAAAAACAGTGCCACGCATTATGCCATGTACAATTGCATAAAAAGGGGATTTTATTTTACATTTAACGAGATGACGTTGCAGTTCTAATTCAGCCCATGCATAACGCCATCCCCCTCTGCGTAGGTTTAGATCATGTCCAGCAGTTGCATGGATCAACACATCAGGTAGGTTAAGTGTTTTAGCACCTTTAGATAGCATGTTGGCCCAAAGAGCGTAATCTTCTCTTAAATAGATATGCGGATAACCACCACATTGTAATGCTAGTTTGCGACTATAGGCTACTGACATATGATTAAAAGGATTACGATATTTAGCAAATTGCACGATTTCAAAATGGCTCAGAGGTGTGCGCCTTGTAGTAAGGATGTTTCCATTTCTATCAATTTCATTGATGGCACCCCCTATCAGGTCAGGTGCTTCAGTACCTGATGCAACATTGGCTAAAAGCATAAACCTATCCGGTAAATTAATGTCGTCAGCATCAGCACGTACCACCCAATCTGTACGTACTTTGGCTAAGCCTGCATTAAGGGCATGCGAAAGGCCTTTATTCACAGGGAGGTATATAACCTGTGTATTAAATTTTTCTTGGTAAAGTTGAATTATAAGATTTAATGCCTTAGGTATAGGTCCATCCACTACTAGTATAAATTCATCGGGTTGCAATGTGTTGTCAAATACACTCTGCAAAGCACGTTCGAATAAATCGACATCATCACCTTTATAAACAGCCATCAAAAGTGTAAAGGCACCTGGGAAAGAGATCGGTGTAGACATAATTATAGTCGCTCCCAAGAGGACGGCAGAAGATCATGGGTATCATTATTATTAGAAAACCATTGCTTTGGCGCAATAACAATTTTGGCCGGGCTAGCATTAAGCCATGCGCCCCACCAACTGAAAGAACTATTGGCTATAATATGATGCTTGCACAAAGACATAAGATGCATATCATTGTAACTGTATTCGTTTTTATTTTGATTAACCAGAATTAAATCCGGAAAACGGGGTAATAACATATCAGTAACCCATTCAAATTCATCTGAAAAAACGAAGAAGCTTGCCTGTGGAATACGACTGCGTAAACTTTCGATTGCATTGATGTAGTAATCCAATTCACATACACCGTGGTATGCGAGAGTCTTTAAATTCGTTACATAGTCTCCTCTACGTATATGGACACTTATTGATTGTGTATCAAGTATCTTTCTTGCGATTTCTGCATTACGCCCCATTAGTTGAGTTCTAAATTTGAAATCATTTCTAATAACAGTTTCGTATTTTATAAAGTAGAGTTCACTTTGCCAGTAGCCCTGGATATAACCACCAAAGCGTGCATTATCGGGCAATTTATTCCAATAGTTTGAATGGGGTTCTATTATGAGTTGTTTACCTCTTATAGGGATAAAATGTTTGTTGATTAAAACACGCCTGACAGAAGGGTGGATTCGCAATATCCCTATTGTTTTCTTCAGTTCGTATGGTTGAGCAACATCAACCGTTAGAGAAAATACTCGTTCAAGTTCAGGGCCGTAGTGTAATTTATAAATCTCAAACATATCTTGAGTAAACTTAAGAGGTAATTTAAGATCCAAACTAAGTGCACGTCCACATGCATATTGGAACATTTGGTTACCTAATCCACCGACAATATTAAAAATGATCATTTTTTGACCCTATCTTAACTTTAGTATTTAAAGCTATTTTGACTTTATTTCTCGGAATTTGATGAGGGAAGGCTATGGAAAAAAGTCTGGTAAAAGCCCGTAAATTATACCAACAAATAGTTTCAAAACTGCTAAGTAGTTTATTGATAAATGTTTCTTGATTAAATGAACCAAGCCAAATACTGCCTGAAAAATACTTATTACGCATATAAATAAGCTCTTGTTGCTTTATTTTAACTGTTGATGATCCAAGAAAAGCAGTGATGGAGTCAGCGCGACCTAGAATTGAGCCAATCTTTAAGTTTGGGCATACCAACACATTTTTTGTTTTTTCAAATAGTTGTACGTAAACATCTACGTCTACTAGCCAATGTAAACGGGTATCGAATTTTGGAAAGATTGATCTACGGATTACTAATGTAGCTGTGGGCCCAATCACATTGCGTCGATATAGGTATTTAGGAAAATGTGTGAGAACTAATGTTCTTAGCCATGTTGGTAGATGTCTGCGATTATGCGCATTTTTTGGATTAATAAGTATACAGTCAAGCAAAGCAATATCAGTTTTTGGGTGATTGCGTAATGTTGTGATTAGATTACTGATAAAGTTTTCACTTAGTGGAAACTCATCATGGTGCATTAAAAGGCAATATTCACCACGGGCTTTATCAAGTAGTGCATTCCAGTTCGAAATAGCTCCCAATGCAGGCGTGTTATGTTGATATGTAATTGTTATGCAAGACTCTTTCTTCCAGGCGGTTACAATATTTTCAATTTCTTTGTTGGAAGAGTCGTCAAAAATTATTACTTCAAAGTCGTCAATAATACTAAGTTGTATTAAATTGCGGCAGATACCATCAATATATTGGTATGATGGTATTAATATGCTAATAAGAGGTGATTTTTTGTTATTCAAGAATCACCTTTCCGGCAGAAAAATACCTAGTGTGTTCATAAAAAATAATGAATTTGAACATAAAATATAGCACCAAACTATCGAATATCTATTTGATCCAAGCAAAATAACAAATATTGCTGGTGCCGAGCTTAACGTGAATATACGGACTATAGCTTCACCTGAGCCAGAAGCATTAACTAATCCGGAAAAGTACATAACAAACAAAGCAAGTGCAATAGAAATATAGTTTATTGTAGCATTTTTAATCCAAGACAATCTTCGCTGTGAAGTGCGTAATGAGCTGTATATGTCTTTAAATTTTTTATTTGTGATGTTGGTGTAAACTGCTAATAGAAGTGGAATAATTGATATACAAAGAAAACGAAATTCGTTAAGAGGTGAGAACATTTCTTCGCCACGGTCCTCTGACATATTCGAAACAACTAAAATCAACAAAAAGGATACTAAAATGCTTATTGAATAAGAAAGGCATCTTGATATAAATGAAAGTGATAACTTGCTATTTTCACTCGCGCTTGATGTATATGAACTAAGTAAAAATGGCATAAATAAAAGATAGCCGAGCATAATGGTTGTGTTTGAATGGAACCCATATGAAATAAACATTAATATTAATGTTAGAGAAAGATTAATTAAGCGATTCTTTCTATTTATGGAAATACACAATGAAAAAGCAAGTGACATTAGTGATATCGCAATTCCAGCCCTTATTCTTACCAGAAAGATTTCCAATAAAAACACTAGAAATGCAGACATGATTACAATCATAAGTAACGGATTTATTTTTGATAATTTTGCCTGATCATTATTAAAATTATCACGCTTAAGCCAATTATGTATGTTAGATAAAGAATATGAAAACATCCCTAAAGAAATCAGAAAAGTAATATATCGAAACTGTACGTAATTAAAACCAAAAGACTTAATAAGTCCAACAAATACAGCAAAATATATATCTTTGTCTGCTTGAATATAATTTGCACCATCTATTTGATAAATTAAACCGTATGCGTCATAGTCGGGAAGGTTTTCTGCCGAAAATATAAGGCCTGCAATAGTCAAGAAGCATATTGAAAGTTGCAGAGGCATGAACCTAGAAACTCTTCTTAAGTAATTAGTTATAGGAGAGGGCTTATGTGCTCGCATATCTTACAAAAATGTAGTGATTAAGTGTGAAGTAACCTTATCCAAACTTGGTGGGAAAAGCCATAGATAAAAACCGTTTGGTGTAGTTGCGAACAGTGATGGGCATAAGCTGTCTAAATCCTTTTTTAAGTAGCTGATCATGTGATGAGCGTACAAAATAGCGTGACTGGTAGTAACGTTCAGTAGCATCACATTCGTTTGTGCAATCATTATAGGTATGCAAGGTACCCATTTCATCCTGCCACAACCAAGAGGTATATAAGTTGGCTGGTGAAGCCCATCTTTTTAATTTGTTACCATACCGTGCCCAGTACATGGGGGCGATTACATAAGGAGTATGTGGATTGATTTTTGCTGGAAAGTATGCAAAGCTTGAATTTGATAATATTAAGTTTTTAGCGTTATACAGTGCAGAATAGCATTCGCCTATATCACCACTTAAAATCTCGTAATTCGGAAAGATAGCGCGTGCATATTTAGTGTCGTCAGTGACTATTAGGTATTTAGTGGTTTCTGTGTTGTCGCTCATGTTTTTGATTGCTTGTTTCCAATAATTCATAGGAAGTATTAGATTTTTATGTCGCTTATATTCACCACCACGGACGTTAAGTATACAGGTATCATCGGGTACAGTAACTTTAGTTAGCCAATCCTGTTTTAGTCTGATGTAACGATTAATTTTCTCTAAGTTACCAAAAAAATAGCGTTCACTTTGGAATAAGCCTTCCAGTTGAACATGACCTCTAAGCTGGTTAACCCTCTCATCAAAGCCCGATGAGAAATACTTTAGGTCACCATCGTAATACTGGGTTTCATAAAATTGACCAACAGCGCACTCATTTATGCATTGCTGTTCCTTTACGGTGACATTAACCACCGGATCAATTTCCAAAAACTCACGTCCTTTAAAACGCTCATATCCTTTCAGCACAAAGCCTACCCCAAGTTGTTCAGCAATGCTGCGGACAGCCGCATAGACCCATAGTTGATTGCCAAGACCTTGTCCGTCATAAAGTTCAGTTGCTATCATGCGCGGGATATTTCATTTAAGTTCATTGTTAAAGTTTTCTTAAAACTGAGATTAGATACCGACCTCTCCATCCCTGCTTAATCAATTCAAAATTGCCATTAAAACCGTACATTTTGGCAGTAACCGAACCTGAAAAGTAATTTTTGAAAGTGTGTTCATTGATTATATTCACATGTGTAGGGTCGGTAAATGCTATAGAAAATGGGTATGCAGGGGTGATGGAAATAAATAAACCATCCTTTTTAAGCACCCTGTGAATTTCATTCATCAATAGAACAAAAGGGAATTTTGTTTCATATTGTGCGCAAGTCTGACCTGAGTCTTTATTCGAGTTTAATATGATTACGCGTGGCACATGCTCAATGAAATCATGTGCACTGATAAAATCAAAGCAGTTCGACTCAAACGGAATAGCATCAATCGACAAGTCAGCTGTTTTGCAGTTTTCATTGGTCGATTTAATAATATCAACACCATATATATCATCAGCAGAAAACAGGTTCCGAATGGTAGGGCCACAGCCTAAATCAAGTGAAGAGGTCTTTTTTATGCCATTCGATCTGTACTCTCTACCTAAATTAGTGCAATATTTTTCAAAGTCTTGAAAAGAAGAATATTCAGGTGAGTCTTTAATAACTTGATATGCCCCATAAATTTTCAAGAAGAACTTTTTAAAACTCTTAACAATATTCATAATTATTAGTAAATGCTACAGTTGTTACTGGATATCAAAGGTTATTCTTGTAGTATCGGAAACGGTAGCGCATTTTGCGATGCACAAGATATTACCACCCACACCCATAGGGGCTAATATTCTGTCGAGCAAATCAATAACTTCCGCATCGAGAGTGATGATGGATTTATTGTAATTTACTTTTTTTTGATGCTCCGTCATCTGCTCCCTTGCATCTTCTAAAATTGCTTCCAGCAATTTAGGCTCCATCATCAAATACAAATCAAATACACTTCCAAGCATGTCTACAAATTTTTGAACACCATCCCAAAACTCAAACTGAATATAAGTCACTTTTGTTTTGATTGTATCTAGTCCTCCAAGAAGAATCTTATAATCGAGACCTTCGGCGTCTATTTTTAGAAAATCTATGTGAGAGATATTGTGTTCTGCAACGTAGTCGTCAAGTGTCCTTAACGAATAGCGGTGCCCCTTATCGGTGCTTGTGTGAAATGGATTTATAACAAATGACTGACTTTCCTCATAGTAAATGCAGTTATCCTCCTGTTTGTCAGACAAGCCAAATTCATTCAATGTGATTCTGGGGTTGATCAACTCAGCGATTTGCTTTTTTAGTTCTTGAATAGCTTTGGCGCTTGGCTCAAAGAGGTGGTATGTGCAATCGCTCTTTATTCTATAGAAAGTTAGATCTTCTCTTGCCCCCACATCAAATACAACATTCATGTCGTCTTTGAGCAATTCGAATATTTTGAGCTCTTCCGCTGGTATTGTTGGATTGGCTACTGGCTTTATAAGCCTTACAGCACTTCTCAATGCAGCTTTATAATTTTCTGGGATTTGTCGCCCTACTGCTCGTCTTAATTGTCTTATCGATTTTCTCATGCTATTTATCTATCCTTGTTTGCTATTAAATTGAGGAGGTTTGCACTGAATGCCTAAAATAATAATCAACACTATAAATGTTTCAGCACCAAGGTTAAGCCATGCGGCACCAACTGAGCCACCGAAGTGAACCGCAGGGTAAACTAGAGCGACACTAATCAGCAATGTGTATAGTCTGGACTTGTTCTGTAGCTCATTTTGACCTGAGGGGATCAGCAGCTGATACATCAAAAATTCAGAGGCCGTCATTATTGGCACCGTTACTACGAGTACTTTTAAAAGCTGCACCGAGGAGCCGAAGTCAGCGCCCGCAAGAGCTAGTATTATCGGCCCCGCCAAAATGTAAATCATTAAGCTGATTATTACCGAAATTGAAATGATGATTACTGCTGATTTTCTCAGTAACTTCCATGCATCTGTTGGGTTATTGTCAAACAAGTGACACATATGTGGAAACATTGCATGGGTCACCGGATGCGATAGTTGTATAGCAGCTCCTCTGACACGGTCGGCTAAATTGTAGTATCCAAGCTGGGTCGGTCCGCTAAATAGGCCTAGTGCCATTGGTATTACCGAGCTGTATAGATTGGCCCATACAGTTGACACAAACAATCCCAAACCATCTTTCAGCTCTGAGATCACCTGAATGCTACTTACTGAATTGAAGCGGACTTTGTATTTTAGTTTTATCCAATAAAGGCAGCCCAAGCCTGTTGCAACACCGCTTAAGGTGTTTGACAGGAAAAAAATATACGCATCACTTGGGCCGTGGATTAATAAAACTATAGCAGGAAGAGCCAAAACTTTAGTAGCAAGCTGTATTAAAGCAGCTTCCCTAACCATTTCCATACCATTTAAAAACCAAAATGGTTGCAATGCGTTGCTGATTAGGAGACCGACACCTAACAGGTAAAGAGTTGCCTGAGTTCTAAAGGACGGTATCGAAACCACTAAAAGAATCAGTATGATTATAGCTACTAATGTTAAAACCCATTGAGAATATAAAGTAGTGCTGTAAATTGCCTGAATTTGTTTCAAGTCGTTTCTGTTCGAGGATATTTTTTTTGTTGCGCTAAGATGAAAACTCCAGTTAGCAAACCATATCAAGTAGTTGACGATCATTTGCACAAATACAATTTGCCCCCAGCCTTCTACCCCTAAAGCTCTAGTAAGATACGGCACCGTAATGAGTACTACTCCCGCATTAGCGGCATGTAGGACGCCAAGCGATGCTATATTCCGCAGTAAGCGAGATTGATGCATTCAAAATGCCTTTTTCATATAGCGTAATAATGTAGGTAAAATAGGAGTCATACGCTATTGTTTTATATATTTTTTATATAAATCCAAATTTCTACTTAGATAATCAGGGAATGAAGAGTCCAAAGGGACGGTATGAAATATTCTCCCCGTATTGAAAATATCTTTATTATTTTTTATTGCATTTTGAATTCTACTTGGGAATAACCAATCAAGAATTTTGAGGATTACTTTTGTACGTCTACCTTGGTATGAATAGGCGCTCAGTTTTTCCTTAACTCTATCATGTCCACCAAGAAAACTAAAATGCCAGCCGCCATTTTCAATAATTGGACCCGGCTGCTTTGAAGGGTCTTCTAAATGGTAACGCATCAAATCGATGCTTTTACTATTTAAGGTATTAAAATCACAAATTCTAGTGCCAAACCATTCATTTTCACAGTATACATTAAAATAATACATATACCATTTTTGACAAAAATTATAGATGTGCCCCGGTTTGAATTCATTGATAACTTTTTGAATAGCTATAGGATTTGGGATCTCATCAAGGTCACTGATGATAATCAAATCTACCGGTTTGGCAATGTCGATTAGTCCATTAATAATTGAGTCTCTTTGAAATACTTCCCTTTGAAAATCAATGCTTAATTGTTGTAGCGGGGTACCGTTGCTTTTATGTGGATAGGATGTTTGTCTTTTTGTGTAATAAGCATTTGGCGCAATAAAATTATTAAAATCATTCGGAGTTGACTCAATAATATTGTGAATTATTTTATCTTCGAATTTATAAAATCTACTACGATTTTCTGCAAAATAAAGTGGTTTCTGTTTGCCAGAAAATGTGACTCTTGCTTCTGTAATAACAAAATAATCTACTAAGTCACCCAAGGTGTTTAGCCTTAGTTCTAACAAATCCAGTTCGTTGTAGAATAAAAAAGTATCGAATATTTTCATATTTGCTTTGCTTGTCTGGACATGGGTATCTACACAAGTGCCGACCCCTTCTCCCTTGAGGGAGAAGGGGCACATGCCGCCTTAGTAACTCCGGACTCTATAACACGACAGGCAAGAATGGCTGCTTTCATTACAGATTTCTTTCTAAATAATCTGCGTAGGTCAGAGCTATGCCACTGGATAAATCGATTCCCGACGACCAACCCAGATCACGGATTTTCGAGACATCTATAATTTTACGCATAGTACCATCCGGCTTACTGGTGTCCTGCACAAAGCTACCTTGATAACCTGCTACTTCAGCAATCGTTTCCGCTAACTCACGTATGGTCAAATCTTCACCAGAACCAACGTTGATAAGTGGGCAACGTGACGGCTCGACCAGCACGTCATAGCGCTCATCATCTAATGACGCTAAAAATACCAGTGCATTTGCCAGATCGTCCACGTACAAAAACTCGCGCTTGGGCGTACCACTACCCCACAGCACTACCTCATCAACCCCGGCAACTTTTGCTTCATGTATTTTACGTATCAAGGCGGGCAATACATGTGAATTGTTCAAATCATAATTATCGCGCGGACCATACAAATTAGTGGGCATAGCCGCCAACCATTTCGTGCCGTATTGGCGATTGTATGACCAGCACATTTCAATACCGGCAATTTTGGCCAAGGCATAGGCACGATTAGTTGCCTCAAGCGGCCCGGTAAGCAAGTATTCTTCTTTAATCGGTTGCGGACAGTCACGTGGGTAGATGCAAGAACTGCCTAAAAATATCAAACGCTTCACACCTGAGGCATAAGCGGCACGACAGACATTGGACTCAACCAACAGATTGTTCATCAGGAATTGCACCGGATAGCTGTTGTTGGCATGTATGCCGCCGACTTTTGCAGCCGCTAGAAATACGATTTCAGGCCTTTCCTGCTCGAAAAATCGGTGAGTAGCTGTTGCATCTTCCAAATCCAATTCGGCATGGGTGCGCCCTATCAAGTTGGAGTAACCTTGTCGTTGCAACTCGCGCATAATAGCGCTACCCGCCAGCCCCCGGTGTCCGGCAATATATATTCTGGTATGCTTATTCATTGCTGATGGCTTACTCGTGATAATCGTAAGCGGCAAAGCCGTGCTTTTTGACCAGCTCGTCGCGTTCAGCCGCCTTAAGGTCTTCACGTACCATTTCGGAAACTAATGCATGAAAAGTTATCTTCGGCGTCCAGCCGAGTTTTTCTTTTGCTTTGCTCGGATCACCCAATAATGTTTCGACTTCGGTAGGGCGGAAGTAACGCGCATCAACCTGAACGATGCAGCGTCCTTGCTCATCGTAACCCTTTTCTTCTACTCCGCTGCCTTGCCATTTGATGAGGATGCCCAGCTCTTTTGCCGCAATCTCGACGAATTGCCGCACACTATATTGAACCCCGGTCGCAATAACGAAATCATCAGCCTGCTCCTGTTGCAGCATTAACCACTGCATCTCGACATAATCCTTGGCATGCCCCCAATCACGTAGCGCATCGAGATTACCTAGATAAAGACAATCTTGCAGATTGAGTTTGATCCGCGCTAAAGCACGGGTAATTTTTCGAGTAACGAAGGTTTCGCCACGTATTGGGCTTTCGTGGTTAAACAAAATGCCATTGCAGGCATACATGCCATAAGCCTCGCGATAATTGACGGTAATCCAATAACCGTAAAGTTTGGCAACAGCATAGGGTGATCGCGGATAAAACGGCGTGGTCTCTTTCTGCGGCGTTTCCTGGACCAAGCCGTAAAGCTCGGAAGTAGACGCTTGGTAAAAACGGGTCTTCTTTTCCAGGCCGAGAATACGGATAGCCTCAAGTATGCGCAAGGTGCCGATACCGTCGGCATTGGCCGTATACTCGGGAGTGTCAAAACTCACCGCGACATGACTCATCGCGGCAAGGTTATAAATCTCATCCGGTTGAACTTGCTGGATGATGCGAATCAGGTTGGTTGCATCGGTTAAATCGCCAAAATGCAAAAAGAAACGCGCATTCTTGACATGCGGATCCTGATAGAGATGATCGATACGATCAGTATTAAACAGCGACGAGCGCCGCTTAATGCCATGCACCACATAGCCTTTTTCAAGTAAAAATTCAGCCAGATAAGCGCCGTCCTGCCCAGTAATTCCAGTAATAAGCGCAACCTTAGTGCGATCGGCCTTATTTGCTTTATCTACCATAATGATCCTCAAATCGCATAATATCATCCTCACCTAAATAACTACCCGACTGCACTTCAATAATTTCCAGCGGGATCGTGCCTGGATTATGAAGACGGTGGACTTCGCCGAGCGGAATATACGTCGATTGGTTTTCCGTCAGCATAAATGTTTGATCGCCGCACGTCACTTCCGCCGTACCTTTCACTACAATCCAGTGCTCAGTCCGATGATAGTGTTTTTGCAAGCTCAAACTCGCCCCCGGCTTCACTTGAATACGCTTCACCTTAAAGCGCTCACTCTCATCGATACTGTCGTACCAACCCCATGGGCGATGCACCTTGCGCGGCAAGCGATGCTCTGTTCGCTCTTGCGCTTCAAGCGCACTGACCAATTTTTTAACATGCTGGCTTTGATTGCGATCTGCCACTAGCACGGCATCGGCCGTCTCCACCACAATCAAATTATTGACGCCTACCGTACTCACTAAACGACTGCTGGCATGAATCAAGGTGTTGCAAGTGTCTACCGTTAATGTGTCGCCCTGCGTCACATTGCCATTGCTATCTTGCAGGCCCACTTGCCAAACTGCGTCCCACGCCCCCAAATCATTCCATCCCGCGTCAAGCGGCACCATCTTGATGGCAAATGGAGAATTGGGACATTTTTCTGCGACAGCATAATCGATGGAATCACTGGCAATAAGCGCAAAATCGCCTGAATTGGGACGCACAAACTGCGCGTCCGTTGCTTTGCCCGTCCATGATTGCTGCGTAGCCTCTGCAATATCCGAACGGAAGTGTTTTAATGCTTTGAGCCAAGTGCTCGCTTTTAACACAAACATGCCGCTGTTCCAGAGGTAATCACCACTTTCCAGATATTTTTCCGCCATTTCCGGATTGGGTTTTTCGGCAAACTGGGCGACAGCGTATTCACCATGCCGCCCCACTTCACCTTGACGCCTAATGTAACCGTAACCCGTCTCAGGCTTATCAGGGGTAATGCCTAAAATCACAATCGCCCCAGTATCCGCAACACAAATACTATTCTGCAACGCTTGCGTAAATGCCGCACTATCCATCACCGTTTGATCGGCAGGCGTCACCACCAAAATAGGATCGTCCCCATTGTCAGTCGCCTGCAATGCAGCCAACGTTAAAGCGGGGGCCGTATTCTTACCAACAGGTTCCAACAACAATGTGGCTGATACAGCCTTCATCTCTCGTAACTGATCCAATGCCAAAAAACGGTGTTCTTCGTTAGTCACCACTAAAGTTGCCCCCACCGCAATCTCAGCGGAGGCTAAACCATTGATGCGTTCCACCGCTTGCTGAAACAAACTCGTCGTACCCGATAACACTAAAAACTGCTTGGGAAAACCTGAACGCGATAGCGGCCAAAGCCTTGTGCCCGAACCGCCGCACAGAATGACCGGAATAATATTTAAGGTGTTTTTTTTATTCATTTGAATTAGCTCATGGACATGTTCCGTTCTAGACTTTTTTCTTCTACTTAAGCAATCCAGGGCGCTGTTAATTTGATGGCATGATTTTTAAATTCCATGCAGTACGGTTCAAAAATACCGCCGATTCTATCATCTTTTCCTGTCGCAATGTTGGTGATTTTATAGTCGACATGGACATCTATGGCGCCGGCATAAATTCAGCACACAGTGGGCATCCTGAACCAATCAATCGTTAGCTGAGCATTAAAATCTATTTTTTAACTGCTTCATGAATAATGCGCGACTTTTTATCAATTCCACACTTATAAAACCATTCATGACTACCAACCAATCGATTACGCATCCAAAACGCAAACAGCAGACACAAACCGGCCATTACCCGTTATTTCCCGGCAATCGATAAAACATAACGGCAACAAACCAGCCACTTAAGTCATTCCACCGGCAATCTCTTGCCACTTAACCGCGTCAATTTTATGACAACAACCAAATTTAAAGCAAAAAATATAAACCAATATACTGATTATTATTGATATTTCAATAAATGGCATACCCTTCGCTTTTGTTATTGCAACGTAATAGTTCCAATCTACGAGGAAACGTCCATGACCCCTAAATCAGCAAACTTAGCAATTATCAGCAATAACACCTTTGAAGCAACAAAGGCAGTTAACCTCGATAATTATGACATTAGTAGCGCCTTGCAAACGACGTTGGAATTCAATGAACTGATCGCGATCTTCAGCAGTAAAATCGCCCATAAGATTCCTCATAGCGCCTTTGTTTATACAAATGAAGAATTTGGCCTGGAAGTAAAAAGCGGAGTTTTTACACGACACTCTTGCAGCTACGCGCTTAAGGTCGAACAACAACAACTGGGCAAATTAAAACTGATGCGCAACCATCGATTCAGCGATTCGGATCTCCAGTTACTGGAAACGCTGCTTTGCTGTTTAATTTATCCGTTGAAAAATGCAACTTTATTCCATCAAGCTTTGAAAATGGCTCATACTGATCCGCTCACCCAAACCAATAACAGAGCGTCATTCAACGACTCCATTAAACGGGAAATGAGCCTTGCTATACGCAATGCCACAAATTTATCGCTGATTTTCTTTGACATCGACCATTTCAAAACCATCAATGATACCTACGGCCACGATTGCGGCGACACCACACTGGCTTTTTGTGCAAAATGGATTAAAGAAAACCTAAGAGATAGCGATATTATTTTCCGCTATGGCGGCGAAGAATTCGTGATTTTATTAAGCGATACCGACGCCAACGGCGCAGAATTGCTTGCAGAACGAATTCGCGTCTCAATTGAAAATCATACAATAGCCTACGGCATGGAAACCATCAAGATCACAGCAAGCTTGGGCGTCAGCACCTTACGCAGCAATGATACTATCGAGTCGTTCATTCTGCGCGCGGATAAGGCCATGTATACAGCCAAAAATAAGGGCAGAAACCAAGTTGTCTTGGCTAAATAAATTAACGGCAGAGCTCGGATTACCCCAGCCCCGCGCCTTGCGGGCAATCCGACTCGCGCCGTTATCGCTTTGCTGACTTATGCGCTTTAACTTCAGGCTTGGTCAAGTGTACAGGCTTTTCACTTGCCATCCCTGCAAATTCAAACAGCAAATCCAGTTCTTTATCGGTCAACTCATAAAACGCACGAGCTTTCAGTCGCTCCGGCAATACCACGGGCCCATAGCGCACCCGCATTAAACGACTGACGATAAGTTCCTGCGACTCCCACAATCGCCTTACCAACCTGTTACGACCTTCGGCAACGATAACGTTGTACCATTTATTGGCGCCCTCACCGCCGAAAAATATAATATCGTCAAACTTGGCTTTGCCGTCTTCAAGCTCCACGCCTTGCTTGAGTTTTGCCAGGGTCGCGTCTGAAACCTCGCCCAAAATACGCACCGCGTATTCACGCTCCACTTGCGTTGACGGATGCATTAATCGATTAGCCAATTCGCCATTATTGGTAACCAATAATAATCCTGACGTATTGATGTCCAGACGGCCAACCGCTATCCAGCGGCTGACAGCCAATTTCGGCAATTGCGTAAACACCACCGGACGACCTTCCGGATCACGACGGGTAACCACTTCGCCGACCGGCTTATGATAAAGCAGCACTCGGGTAGGCTGTTCGACAAACTTTTCCCAATGAATAACCCGATCATTGATCAACAGATGATCGCCCTCTTTCAATCGGTCGCCCAAGCCGGCAGACTTGCCGTTAATCTTCAACCGCCCTTCATCAATCCAGCGCTCAATTTCCCGCCTGGAACCGACGCCGCCGCGCGCCAGCACTTTCTGGATACGTTCGCCGTCGACCGACTGATTAGCCTCACCCCTCCCCCTTTGCAAAGAAGCAGATTGCTTCGGGAAATTATTCGCTTGTTGCGCTGAGCCTTGCGATGGTTTTAGCGGCCTGCCCGACGGTTTCGGCGATCTGCTCGGCTGTTTCGCTGAACTGCCCGACGGCTGTTTGGGTGACTTGTTCGGTTGTTTCTTGCTCTTCACTCTTTACCTGCATGGGTTGTTGCGTAGTATCTAACGACAAATCAAGCTCCTGAATCTCTTGCAATGTCGGCAGTTCATTTAATGACGTAATATTAAAATAATCCAGAAATTGTTTAGTCGTACCGTATAAAGCCGGCCTGCCCGGCACTTCTTTGTGCGCCACCACTCGAATCCACTCTCGTTCGAGCAGCGTATGAATGATGCTTGAACTGACACCGACGCCGCGAATATCCTCAATATCTCCGCGTGTTGCCGGTTGACGATAGGCGATAATGGCCAGAGTCTCCAATAATGCACGGGAATATTTTGGCGGCTTT
>Ga0207969_100475_pt1 | contig 18468 bp, 18 predicted proteins | sample LakWasMet25_LOW6_2_FD_183869 | JGI IMG/M metagenome (GOLD analysis project Ga0207969, IMG submission 183869) | Freshwater sediment methanotrophic microbial communities from Lake Washington under simulated oxygen tension - Sediment Metagenome... | ecosystem: Environmental > Aquatic > Freshwater >... | reverse complement strand
CTCCACAGCAAGACAGAGCTTGAGCGCCGTCAGAGCGCGGTCAAGTCCGCGCGCTCAGGGGCCGAACTGTTACCCTGCGACGCCCTGCCCTGTCACTCCCCCGCGACGCCGCGCTGCACTCGCGCTGCGAGCCACGCACCCCACGCGACGTGCCCGATCGCCCAGATCGCCGCGACCGCCCTCCCGACACCGGGCAGAACGTCGTCGACGAGACGATCAGGCCTTCGGCGCCTCGACGGTGCGGGTCTTCCCCGTCCGATGATCGGTGATGACCGACCAACGATGTTGCAGGAGCATCGTGTCGTTGATGGAGAAGGATTCGATAGTAGCATCGGCAAGATTCGCGATGGCGGGCAGTTGCCGGCCCGGTGCAGCATAGAAGGCGGTGCCTCCGCTAAGAGGGCCAATCCCAACAGGGGTCGTCTCATAGAGCACGACCGCAATGCCGCGCTGATGGAGTAGCTCACAGAACACCGCGAGCGCGCGAAGGACGCCGGGGCCGTCCCACATCACCTGGAGAGCGCTCAGGTCACCAATCCTGACGAGTCGCAGCGCGTGACCCTCACCATCCACGCCCTCGACGGCCTCCACCATGACGGACATGAGTCGGTTGGCGCTCGCGTACGGGTGTCTGACCCCGAGCTCCCACGCTTCTGACCTGGCTTCGGTCAATCGGCGCAGGGGGGTGCTGAAGAGTACGTCCAGGGACCTGTCCCCAGCGTTCGGATCCGACACAGAGAGCTGATCGACCAGTCGCCGAACGTCCGATGTGCCGGGGCCGTAGACGCTGATCACCCGTGGCTTCGGATCGTGTCCGAACCACTCAATCCCTTTGGGCATCTCGATCGTGGCGCTCGACCTGTTGGTCGTAGTTGGCGTTCTCAAGCCGAACCACGGCTCCAACCACGCGCTCGGTCGGGGATACACCCGGATGCCTGCGCTGGTCTCGATCGCGAACCGGTGGGGCCCGGCGTCCGATGGTCCAAAACGATGCTTGGAGACCGTGAGCCGTCGTTCGACCGTCGACGGCATCGTCGCAGAGACGTCCCCGACGTCCAGGGCGAGTTCCAGCACCGTATCCACCGCGTACGGCCAGGGGGAGGGAGTCTCCGGCGCGCACTCCTCCAGCAATACCAGCGCGACCTGCCAGCGCAGGGCGAGCTTGCAGACCGCGTCTGCGAAGGCGCGCGAGACGTCCGAGCCAAGGCCGTATCCCCGGATGAGTGAGTCGATCACCAGCACCTTCGGCCTGAGGCCGGCCTGCTGGAGTTCATCCCAGAATCGTTGCAGCTCCGCGCCGAACGCGTCCGCGTGATCGCCCGGCTCCAACAGTCGGGCGTGTAGCTGGACGCCGCCAGCCGGAACTCCGTCCGCGTTTCGATGATGGACACTGACGTCGGTCCAATCGGGGCGCAGCGCGTGGAGCTGCGCTTCGAGCTCCATCGGTAGGATCTCGACGCATGCGTACGCGATCGCGCCGCCCAGTTGTCCCGCAAGCGCGTGCGCGACGTGGAGCGCGCAGAGCGTCTTGCCCGAACCCGCCGGCCCGCGAATGAGGAGGGAGGCGCCGTGCTGGTCGGGCAGTCGCTCCACCCAACGTAGCCCCCCGGAGAGCACCACATCGAGCCCACGATCCGCGAGGCTGAGCGTGCGCATCGCGACCGTCACGCCGCCCGCCGGATCTCCGCTCGCCATGTGGCAAGAGGGTCGTTGGGCTTGACGACGACGGCGGAGGTCGTCTGACGAACCGGGCGGTAGGCGTCGAGCATCCGCACGAGCTGCGCGCGATCCCGATCGATCAGCGTGTCGACGTCCGAAAGAAAGCGCTCAGCCAGTTCGACCGCGCGCTCGAACATCCGCGCCTTCGCGGCCATCGAGACGGCGGCGATCGCCCACACCCCGCGGATCTCCCGGAAGTGCGGCTCATGGGGAACCTCGAAGGCGACTTCTCCGTAGAGGTCCGAGGCCTTCGCGTAGTGCGCCCGCGCCAGCGGACCCTCGCCACGCTTGTCGGCCTGTTCGGCCTCGAACCAGGTCGCCTCGGCCCGCTCCAGCCTCGGGTCATCCAGGTAGCTGGTCACGAGACGCCTCCCACCAGGATCCGCACGGGATGGTCGGGAAACCGGACCACGACCGCGCTGCCCGGGCGCGGGTCATCGCCCTCGGTGAGCTGCGCGAGCTTCTCTCGCAACCGCGACGGGGCGCTGTCCTGCCCCGAGATGCCGCTCACTTCGAGGCGCCGGAAGCGATCGTCGGTCACCTTCAGTCGGACGAAGCCGTTGTCGTTCGCGCCGATCGGCTGCATGAGGAAGTCGGCGCCCGAGCCCTCGGGGGCACGCCGCACGACGCGGAAGCCCAGGTGACGGAACGCGACGACGATCGCCAGTGCGTAGGCGGCGAACTCCGCGGCGTCGATTGTGTTTGCGTGCGAGTCACGCTCGACCTCGGTGGGCACGCTCCAGCCGATGCTAGCAGGGGAGATCGAGCCACCAGCGTCCTCGATGGAGGCCGCCGTCGGCGCGCCGCGCCCGCCATGGAACCGGTCGAGGAGCACGGTCGCAGCGTCGCGGTACGCCTCGGCAAGGTTCACGGCCAGGCCGCAACTCTCGCGGATGGTGCTGAGATTCAACTCGATCGTCATCGGTAGATCGGAAGGTACCGCGCGACCCGTCGTCGAGGCCAGGGGACCCTTCGACCCCGATGCGGCATTACAGGCTCATGTACTCGACAGGCTCATGTACTCGCTCATCGGCGGGCACGTGGGTCGAGCCACCGGCACCGCCGCGCCGCGGTGTGTGCTTCGACGCCCATCGCCCTCGGATGGCCCGGGGCGTTACCTTCGTCGCGTGAACCCCCGCGGCGCCATGGCCGGTTTCGTGGTGATCGCCGGGTGCGCGTCCATCGCCTCGGGCGCGCGCGACGTGCCGACGACCTCGGACGCGTCGGTCGACGCGTCGCCCTTCATCGACGCCGCGGCCGACATCAGGACGACGTGAGCTGGTGACGAGACCGGTGCTCGGGGGGGGAGTGGGAATTTCAACCGGAGAGCACCCTGGCAGGAGATGGCTCGGGTTGACGGAGCGCCCATTGAACGAGCGCGCGGCGTGCTTGCGCTGATCCGCACGCGGGGCCGCATGGACCGACAGCGCGCCGAAGTCCGCGTCGCGGGTGAGCTCCACGCGACCGCGCGGGACACCGCGAACTTCGTACGCCAGGCGTTGAGCGAAGCCGGTCGGCGGACGTGGCGGCGCTGCGGAGGGCGCCGAGGGTGATCGTCGGCGAGCTGGAGAAGTGGATCGCCCAGGTGGGCTGATCGGGCGCTCGATGGTCGGGCGTTGAGCGCTCGATGATCGGGCGTTGAGCGCTCGATGGTCGGGTGAGAACCCCTGTGCGCGTGGGGTCGAGCGCGAGGCCGTCAGTCGACCCACAGCCCCGCAAGGTCGAGCGCGATGGCGTCGAAGGGCTCGGCGTGCACGACGCTCGCGCCCTCGTGGCTCGCGACGAGCAGCCACCCGAGGTCGTGGCGACGGAACACCTCCAACGTGTGGGCGGTCGGGTCGATGAGCCACGCGTGGCCGACCCCTTCGCGCCAGTAGATCGGGAGCTTCTTCGCGCGGTCGACGCTCGCCGTGGACGGCGAGAGCACCTCGCACACCCAGTCGGGCGCGAGGGGAATGCCCGCCGCGTCGTCGGCGAGGAAGCCCGGCGGGAGGCGCTCACGCCGCCAGCCCGCGAGGTCGGGGACGAGGACGTCGGGGCGTGGCCCGAGGTGCAGCTCGGGCTCCGGGAGGATCACCCACCCGCCAGGCCCGTCGCGCCCGCGGCTGAAGGGGTTGTGCAGGTCGCTTCCGAGGGCGATCGCCGACTGCGCGTGGCGACGACGCGGGCGCGGCATGAGCGAGAGCTGCCCGTCGAGGATCTCGGCGACGAGGTGCTCCGGGGCGCTGCGATACCCCGCCACCACGTCGGGGTCGAGGTTGGGGAACTCCAGATCGAGAGAGCGCGCGGCGTCGCCTGACATCCCGTGAAGGTTACCCCGCCGCGGGGTCGCTGGTCAGTCGGTGGAGGTCCGCGGATGCGGCAGGTGCGAGGGAAGACGGATCGACTCGACGGCGGCGACGCGACGTGTTCCACACTGGGAGGGTGCCGCGGGTACCGGACCGACGGCGAGGGCGGGTGCGTCATGCGTCCGATGGGCAGTTCGGTCGACGGTTCGCGGAGGCGCCCTCGCTCGATCGACGACGGCAGGAGAGTGTCGATGATCGAACGATATGGAGCGTGGTGGCGTGGGGTGGTGGCGGGCGCGATGCTGGCGAGCGCATCCCTGGGCGGCTGCAGCGCGACCGTCGTGCATGCTCCGTCCGACGCGGCGGTGTCCGACGTCGTCGAGATCGACACGCCCTCCGTGGTGGACGCGTCGGTCGTCGACACGTCTCCCGCTATCGACACACCCCCGGTGGCCTGCGACGCGGGCACGATCCGCTGCGGGGCGACCTGCGTGGAGACCACGACGGACGTCTCCCACTGCGGCGCCTGCGACCGAGCTTGCGAGGCGACGTGGTCGTGCGTGATGGGGACGTGCGCGTGCGCCGCGGGGCAGCATCTGGTGGGCACCGTCTGCGTGGCGGACGATGCGCCGAGACCGCTCGCCCCGATCTCCCTGGGCGACGTGACGCAGCGACGACCGACGCTCCGGTGGGCCCTCCCACCGGGGGTCGACGGCGCCGTCGTGGAGCTGTGCCGCGACCGCGCATGCACGATGATCCTCGAGACGCTGCGGGTCACGGGGTCGAGCGCGAGGCCCACGGCCGACCTCCCCGCGCGGAGCACGGTGTTCTGGCGGATGCGCGGACGCGCGGGGGCCGTGGAGCGCAGCGGCGCGAGCCCGACCTGGATCTTCCATGTGCCCGCGACGAGCGCGAGCACGACGGTCGACACCAGCTTCAACCCCCACTTCGACATCAACGGCGACGGCTTCGATGACGTCGTCGTCGGGGCGAGAGAAGCCACGCCTGGCGCGGACCGTCGCGTGGGCACGGCGAGCGTGTACTACGGGAGCGCGTCGTGGACCCAGCCCCCGGAGGGCACCGCGCGCGCCCCGGACCGCCTCCTCGAAGGCGGACCGGCGGGCAAATGGCAGGGCTTCAACTTCACGGTCGCGGGAGCGGGGGACGTCAACGGCGACGGGTACGCCGACCTCGTCATCGGGACTGCACTTTCCGCCCCGGACTGGCACAGTCGCGTGGGTGCGGCGAGCGTGTTCTATGGGAGCGCGACATGGACCCGACCTGCGGCGGGCACCACGCGCCCCCCGGACCGCCTCTTCGAAGACGCGGTGACGGACAGCGGCCAGGGCTTCTCGGTGGCAGGTGCGGGGGACGTCAACGGCGACGGATACGCCGACCTCGTGGTCGGGGAGAGCGTAGCCAGCCCGGGCGGGCGCAGTGGCGCGGGCAAGGCGAGCGTGTACTACGGGAGCGCGACGTGGACCCAACCCGCAGCGGGCACCACAATCGCCCCGGACCGCCTCCTCGAAGGCGCCCTCGTCCACGCGTTCGGCTTCACGGTGGCGGGCGCGGGGGACGTCAACGGCGACGGATACTCCGACCTCGTCGTCCAGGCGTTTCTCGATCTCCACGATCCGACGCGCGGCAGCGCGAGCACGGCGAGCGTGTACTACGGGAGCGCGACGTGGAACCAACCTGCGGCGGGCACCGCGAGCACCCCGGACCGCTTCCTCCTGGGCGAGGCGGGCGATGCCCTCAACCCGTCCATCGCGAGCGCGGGGGACGTCAATGGCGACGGCTACGCCGACCTCGTCGTCGGGGCCGGCGGCGCCAGTCCGGGCGGGCGCCGCGGCGCGGGCAAGGCGAGCGTCTACTACGGGAGTGCGACGTGGACCCAACCCGCGGCGGGCACCGCGAGCACGCCGGACCGCCTCCTCGAAGGCGCAGTGGCGGGCGACTCGTTCGGCAGGGTGGCGAGCGCGGGGGACGTCAACGGCGACGGCTACGCGGACCTTGTCATCGGGGCGTATGCCGCCGACCCGGGCGGGGGCGGCAACCGGGGCACGGCGAGCGTGTATTACGGAAGCGCAACGTGGACCCAACCCGCTGCGGGCACCGCACGCACCCCGGACCGCGTCCTCCAAGGCGGGTTCGGCTGGGCGGTGGCGGGCGCGGGGGACCTCAACGGCGATGGATACGCCGACCTCGTCCTCGGGGCGCATTGGGCTGACCCAGGCGGGCGCAGCGACGCGGGCGCGGCGAGCGTGTACTACGGGAGCGCGACGTGGACCCAGCCCCCGGCGGGCACCGCACGCACCCCGGACCGCCTCCTCGAAGGCACGGCGACGGAAGACCTGTTCGGCATCACGGTGGCGAGCGCGCGCGACGTCCACGGCGACGGCTTCGATGGCCTCGTCGGGGCGTCTCTCGCCAGCCTGGGCAGGCGCTCGTCGGCGGGCACGACACTCCCCTTCGCGCGACCATGCTCGACGTGGGAGCGCTGGACATGCGCCACCGTCGACTCGCGGCACGCCCATCTGCCACGAGACGCCTTCACCCGCTGGATGGCGGGTGTCGTCGTCGTTGACCGACTCCACGACCGTTCACCCCGGCGGGTACGACCGTCGTATTCCTGAATACGGCGGTTGTACTCCCCGCGACGCCTTCCCCCCCCGTCCGCGCCCGCCCACTCGATGTGCATTCATGCTCGTCTGGGGGCTGCGGCTGCGCGTGCGTCGGGGAGAAGAACCGCCAGGGTCGCAAGGGAGCGACGGGCTTGGGCGGTCAAGAGTTCCAACCCTTCACCTCGTGTCGGATTCCGGCATCGATCCCACCATCTCGCGAAGTCGAGGCGCCAGCTCCGGCACAACTCCTCCTCGCGACCCTTGCGACCCTTGCGGTTCTTCTCCCCGACCCACTCGCAGCCGTCCCCCCAAACGAGCGCGGAGGCCCACCGCATGGGCGGGCGCTCTGCTCTCGCCCATCAGAACTCTTGCGATGCGGAACTCGTCCCCGGTTACCTTCGCGCCTGTGTTCAAGCGCATCGGTGATCGCAACATCCTCGTCGTCTTCGGCGCCACGCTCCTGCTCGGCGCGGGCTATGGCGTGTCCATCGCGCTCACGTCGCTGCACCTCGACGCGCGCCACTTCTCCAAGCACGACATCGGCACCCTCGCGGCCTGGTTCGCCCTCGGCATCGTCCTTCTCTCGCTCCCGATGGGCGCGCTCATCCGCCGCTTCTCCGCCCGCGCGGTGCTCGTCGCCTCGCTCGCCGGCTACGCCGCCTGCGTCTCGCTCTTCCCGCGGCTCGACACCTACGGCGCCATCGCCGCCGCGCGCTGCCTCGACGGGGCCTTCTCCGTGGGCGTCTGGGTGAGCAGCGAGACCATCCTCCTCTCTCGCGCCCGCTCCGACCACAAGGCCTACGTCACCAGCCTCTACGCCGTCGCCGTCGCCGTCGGCTACGTCGTCGGGCCCCTCGTCGCCCGCTGGATCGTCACCGTCGCCCCCACCTCCACGGCCTTCTTCGCCTCCGGGGCGCTCGCCCTCTCGGCCAGCGCCCTCGTGCTCTCGAAGCTCGACCCCGACGTGCCCGAGACCCACGGCCACGACACCGCCGCCGACGGCCCGCCGGTCAGCGCCTGGACCCTCCTCTGGCGCATCAAGACCTCCTGCTTCGGCACCTTCGCCTACGGCTATTTCCAGGCCTCGGTGGTGCTCTTCCTCCCGCTCTTCCTCATCGAGTCCAAAGGGATCGCCCGGGAGCAGACCATCCTGGTCCCGGCCTTCTTCGCCGCCGGGATGCTGCTCTTCTCCAACGTCGCCGGGCGAGTGGCCGACGGGGTGGGCCACCTCAAGGTGATGCGCGCCCTCGCGGTGATCGGTGCGGCCACCACCGGCTCGTTCATCCTGCTCGACAGCTTCGCGCTCATGGCCGTTGCGGTCTTCGTCGCGGGCGCCACGTTGGCGTCCATCTCACCCGTCAGCCTCGCGCTCCAGGGGGTCGTCACCGAACCATGGAACTACAGCCGCTCCAACGCGATCTACAACGCCTTCTACGCCGCGGGGATGCTGCTTGGTCCTCCGGCGTCGAGCGTGCTCTTCGAGCGCTTCGGAGGCGCTGGGATGCTCGCCCACCTCGCGGGGCTCTGGCTGGCCTTCGCGGCCTTCGGCCTGGTCTTCGCCAAGGACGACCCGAGGGCCTCTCGATGAGCGCCTCCCGCGCGGCGCTGCTGCTGCTCGTCCTGGCGACGCTGTCGTGCCGACCACCCTCCGCCCCTCACCCGGAGGACGACCCGCGCTACCTCTGCCGGGTCGACGTGACGCCGCTGCGAGCGGCCCTGCGCGCCGCGGGGGGCGACCCTTCGCGCATCGTCCGCCCCGTCGACATCGCCGGGCTCACCGCGCTCGCGAGCGGCCGACGATTCAAGTTCGTGCTCACCGGCGCAGGCGCGCTGGCCGTCGCCCCGATGCCCTCCGATGCGGCGCACAACGAGTACGTGCACCCGATCCTCGGCGACGGGGCGCCGGTGCGCAGCGCCGGGGGCATCGCCGTGACCCACGACCGCGGCCGCGTGTCGCGGGTGGTGCTCGACGCCGAGAGCCGCTCGTACTGCACCGCCGCGGAGAGCCTTCGGCCGACGGTGCGCGCGCTGCGGGCGATGGGCGTCGAGGCCGGGGCGATCGTCGTCGAGGGGCGCCCCTTCGCCTGCGTGGAGACGGGCGGTCCGCCCAAGCGCTACGGGCCGGTGATGTCGGCCGTAGGGAGGCGCTTCGAGACGCTGGGTCGAGCCATCGCGGCGCGCCGCTGGGAGCTCGCAGACTACGAGCTCGAGGAGCTCACCGAGGACCTCGAAGAGCTCCCCCTCGCCGCGCCGCCTCCGTCGGTGCGCATCGACCTCGCGCCCGCCGCGAGGGCCTTTCCGGCCGAGCACATGGCACCTCTGGCGCGGGCGGTGGAGCGCCGCGATGCGACCGCCGCGACCGCTGCCTTCGGAGCGGCGGCCGTGGCCTGCAACGGGTGCCACGAGGCGGCGGGCAAGGCCGCGATCATGGTGCCGCCGAGGCCCGGCGAGCTGGTCCCGTGGATCACGCCGGCGACGGAGGACGGCGGGGTGAGCCCGTGAGCGGAGAGCGGGAGATCACCGGGCCCGTCGACCTCTGCGATCGCCTCGGGCGGCTGAACCCCGACGCGAGGGGGTGGTCCCGCGCTCCCAGGCTGCGCGCCAACCTGCGCGGGGCGCGCGGCCGCAAGAAGCGCTGGGACTACTGGTGCGTGATGGCCCCAGACCTGACGGTGTCGCTCGTCTACGCGGACATCGACTACGCCGGGCTCGCGGGCTGCTGGCTGCTCGACCCGTCGGACCAGATGCAGGTGAAGGTCGATGTGCTGACGCCCTTCAGCCGGGGCATCGCCTTACCCGAGCAGGTATGCACCGGCACCGCATCGGTGACGAGGCCCGCGTTGACCATGGCGATCGAGGAGACCCCGCGCGCCACGCACCTGCGCGCGACCGCGCCCTCCACCGCACACGGCGCGCTCTCGGTGGAGCTCACCGTCGACAAGCCCGACGGGCACGAGTCGTTGAACGTGGTCATCCCGTGGAGCGATCGGCGCTTCCAGTTCACCTCGAAGCAGAACACGCGCCCGGTGAGGGGGACGGTCTCCGTCGGCGACCGCCGCTGGTCCATCGGCGAGGCGTCCGAGGCCTTCGCGGTGCAGGACCTCGGCCGAGGCATCTGGCCCTACTCCAACCGATGGAACTGGGCCGCCGCCTCCGGCCGCTCGGTCGACGGCCGCCTGGTCGGGCTGCAATTCGGCGGCAAATGGACCGTCGGCACCGGCTACACCGAGAACGCGCTCTGCATCGACGGGCGGCTCACCAAGATCGGCGAGGAGCTCGACTGGAGCTACGACTGGCGCCACCCGCTGCGCCCGTGGCGGGTGCGCTCTCGCGGGTCCTCGCAGGTCGACGTGACCCTCACCCCGACCTTCGACCGCTACGAGCGCACCGACCTGAAGCTCCTCAAGATGGAGGTGCACCAGTGCTTCGGCACCTGGGCTGGGACCGTCCTCGGAGACGACGGTCGGCCCGCGGTGATCGACGGTCTCCGCGGATTCGCCGAGGAGGCCCGCAACCGCTGGTGATCCCCTACGCCGCGATGCGCACCACGCGGTAGCCGCTCGCGGTGCGCAGCAGCGTGTCCGTCCAGGCCTTCCCCCGGTGGACGTAGCGCACCTGCACCGCCCGCACCCGGCCCTCCTTCAGCATCGAGAGCGCCTCCGACAGCGCGACGTCGCCGCCCTCGGCGAGCACCTCCGCGCCGCCCTTGAGCAGCACCGAGAGCACCTGCGCCTCCATGGCGATGTCGTTGAAGAGCGCGTCGAGCCTCGCCTCGTCGAGGATCGACTCGTGGAGATCAGGAAACTCGATGGGTTCATTCACGCGGAGGGTGTCCTGTCAGCGGAGGGCGAGCGGCGGGGGAGTTCCCGCGTAGGTCGGGCGCTGGTTGAGCTCGGCGGAGGGAGCGTGGCACTGGGTGCAGCTCTGGCGCCACGGGTGGCTGGTGCGAAGGCCCAGCGCGAGCGGGCCGTGGCAGCTGTCACAGTTGGAGCGCATGTTCGTGGCGTGCGGGATGGTGGGCGGTGCTCCGACCCACGCGCGCTCTCCCCGCAGCGGGGGAGTGAGCCCGGCGAAGCTGTTGTCCTCGAAGGGGATCACCCCGTCGGGCGCCGCGCCCGGGATCGGGTCGACGGAGACCACGTGGCACTGCACGCAGGAGGCGTGGGTCTCGTGGCAGATGGCGGGCGCGACCTGGGCGCCCACGCGGAGCCCCTGGCCGTGGCAGGTCATGCAGTTGGGGAAGTCCTGCTGGCGGATGGGGTGCGGGATCGTCGGCGGCGCCCCGTCGTACGCGCGCCGCTGCGTGCGGGCGGCGAGCGCGGCGGACCATCGCTCGTCGGAGACCACCGGCGAGGGGGCGGTGAGCGCGGGCCGGTCGTTGCCCATCGCGCGGAGGTTGCCCGGGTGGCGCAGCCGGTTGTCGTGGTGGCGCTCTCGCTCGGCGGCGTAGGTGGGGACGAGCGGGGCGGCCGAGGTCGACGGCTCGGGCCGGGCGTAGCGGCGCGCCGTCGGCACCGAGCGCCAGCTCGTGGCGAGGCCCATGAGGGCGACCCCGACAGCGCCTGCGGCGATGACGTGGAAGAGCCGCGCCGAGCTCATCGCCGCGTCCCGGCGGGAACGATACGCACCGCGCACTTCTTGAAGTCAGGCTGCTTCGAGATGGGGTCGTGCGCGTCGAGCGTGAGCTCGTTGATGAGCAGCCGCTCGTCGAACCACGGCACGAAGACGGTGCCCGGCGGCGGCGAGGCGCGGCCGTCGATCCAGGCGGGCAGCGCGAGGCGTCCCCGGCGGGTCTCCAGGGTGACCGTGTCGCCGTCGCGGATGCCGAGGCGCGCGGCGTCCTCGCGGTTGAGCTCGACGTAGGCGTTGGGCATCGCGCGACGGAGCTGCGGGATGCGCATGGTCATCGAGCCGGAGTGCCAGTGCTCCAGCACGCGGCCGGTGCAGAGCCAGAACGGGTACTGCGCGTCGGGCATCTCCGGCGGGTTCTCGTGCTCGTGAAACCACAAGAGCGCCCGGTCGTCGTGGGTGACCGAGTGATAGAACTGCATCCGCTTGCCGGCCTCGACGTTGGGGTCCTCGCCCTCGACGAAGCGGTAGCGGGTCTCGCGCCACGAGCCGTCGGGCTGCTCGATCACGGGCCAGCGCATCCCGCGGTGGCTCACGTACTGCTCGTAGGGGGCGAGGTTCTTGTGCTTGAAGCGCGAGAAGCGCCGGTACTCCTCGAAGAGCTGCGCGTCGACGTTCACCTCGTGGAAGCGGGGGTACTCCCACGAGGGCACCGCCGCCCCTGCGGCGTTGCGGAAGCGGAAGATGAACTCGCCGTCCTTGTCGCGCATCCCGGGGTGGCCGAGGTCGAAGAGGCGGCGCGCGACGGCGACGGTCTGCCACACGTCCGCGCGGGCCTCCCCGGGGGGATTGACCATCTTGAACCACTGCTGGGTGCGGCGCTCGGAGTTGCCCGTCATGCCGTTCTTCTCGACCCACATCGCCGACGGCAGGATCAGGTCGGCCTGACGCACCGTCGCCGTCGGGTACACGTCCGACACGATCAGGAACTTGTCCGCCATGGTGCGCGACGGGTCGAACAGCTCCGCGAGGTTGGGCAGCGACTGCCCGGGGTTGGTCACCTGCACCCAGATGGTGTCGATGTCCCCGCCCTGCGCCGCGGCGGTGCTGAACTTCTTCCACATCTGCACCGTGTGGTAGCCGGGCGTCGCGTTGATGCGCCCGGCAGGGAGGTTCCAGATCTCCTCGGCCTTCTGGCGGTGGTCGGCGTTGGCGACCAGCAGGCCGCCCGGGAGCTGGTGGGCGCTCGTCCCGACCTCCCTCGCGGTGCCGCAGGCCGAGGGCTGCCCGGTGAGGCTCTGCGGCCCGTCGCCCGGTCGGCCGAAGTGCCCGGAGAGCATGTGCACGGCGTGGATGAGCCGGTTCATGGCGGTGCCGCGCGTGTGCTGGTTGACGCCCATGCACCAGAGCGAGAGCACCTTGAGGCTGCGGTCGGCGAAGAAGCCCGCGAGCCGTCGCACCTCCGCCGCGGCGACGCCCGACAGCGTCTCGACATACTCGGGCGTGTATCGCGCGATGCGCCGGCGGTACTCCTCGAAGGTCATCGCCTGGCCGTTGAGGTCGGGGCGCTCGGAGTCCTTGCGGAAGTTCACGTAGCGCTCGACGAAGGCGCGGTCCCAGGTGTTGTTGGCGATGAGCAGGTGGGCGATGCCGTTGGCGAGCGCGAGGTCGCCGTGGGGCTTGAACACCATCACGTGGTCGGCGAAGGCCGAGGTGCGGGTGCGCCGGGTGGTTAGGTCGACGAGGGTCACCCGCTCGCCGCGCGAGCGCCGGTCGATGAGGCGCGAGAAGAGCACCGGGTGCATCTCGGCCATGTTGTTGCCCCAGAGCACCACCACGTCGGCGTGGTCGAGGTCGTCGAAGCAGTTGTAGGGCTCGTCGACGCCGTAGGTGCTGATGTACCCGGTCACCGCGGAGGCCATGCAGAGCCGGGCGTTGGGGTCGATGTGGTTGTTCGACAGGCCCCCCTTCATCAGCTTCTGCGCCGCGTAGCCCTCGGGGATCGTCCACTGCCCGCTGCCGTAGAACGCGAACCCTCGGGGCTTCGCGATCACTCGGCGGGCGATGATGTCCACGGCCTCCTCCCAGGAGATCGGGACGTGCCGGCCGTTGCGCTTGAGCATCGGGCGGGTGAGCCGGTCGGAACCGTAGAGCGCGAGGCCGACGTGGTAGCCCTTCACGCAGAGAAGGCCGCGGTTGACGGGCGCGAGCTGGTCGCCCGCGACGGTGACCACCCGTCCTCCGCGGACGCCCACCTGCACGTGGCACCCGGTGCCGCAGAAGCGGCATGGGGCCTTCCCCCAGGTGACGTCGCCCACGCGGGCGGCCAGGGCCGGGTCGACCGCCTGCGTCGCTGGAGCGCTCGGCGGAACCTGCGCGAGCACACGGCGTCCAGCGACCGCGGTGGCCGTCGCGAGCGCGCTGGCCTTGAGGAAATCCCTGCGTTCCATCGATGCCTCTACTCTCTCGTCCTGCGACGCTGCGGCAGCTCGTCGGAGCTGAACTCCCCGACGTCGGAGAAATCATGGAAGGCCAGGTCGACCATCAGCACGCCGGGCGTGCGGGCGACGTCGGTCATGAGGTCCTGCTCTTCGAGCACCGAGTCGGTGGCGAGCACCACCGGGAGGCGCCCGCCGCGCTGCATCTCGCCGAGGGTGATGCGCGCGTCCGACGCGAGCGCCGCGCAGGCCTCGTCGCGCAGCAGGTCGAGCTCGGTGAGCGTCACCACCAGTCCTGCGACGGGCATCACGCCACCTCCTTCTCTTCGACGGTGAGGTCGGCTTGCGCCCCCGGAGCGCGCAGCTCGCCGGTCATCGCCTGGAGGCCCACCTTGAGGGCCACGGTGAACACCATCAGCCCGAGCGCCCAGACCCCCGCGGTGACCTTCCACTCGGCGATCGACGGCGCGTAGGGCACCAGCTCGTGGAGCGTGCTCGGCACGAAGCCCGGCACGATGAGCCCCATGCCCTTCTCGATCCAGACGGCGGCGAAGATGGCGACCAGGGCGGCGTTGATCACCACCCGGCGCTCCCTGAGCGACGGGGTGAGCAGCACCGCCACGGCGCCGAGGTTGAGGGTGATGGAGGTCCACATCCAGGGCACGAGCTCGTGGTGGCCGTGCATGCCGAGCCAGAGGTAGCGCACTGCGGCGGCGTGGTGGCCGCCCGTGTAGAAGTGCGTGAAGAGCTCGGCGGCGAGCATGAAGAGGTTCACGAGGGCGGCCACGCGGAGGATGTCGAGCAGCCGGCGGATGGCCCCCTCGGGGACCTTGAAGGCCGTGAAGCGCCGCACGAGCTGCAGCGAGAGGATGATGAAGGCCGGGCCCGTGACGAAGGCCGAGGCGAGGAAGCGCGGGGCGAGGAGGGCGCTGTTCCAGAAGGGGCGGCCGCCGAGGCCCGAGTAGAGGAAGGCCGTCACCGTGTGGATGGAGATGGCCCAGATGATCGAGAGGAAGACGAAGGGGAGGTACCAGCGGGGGTCGGGGCGCTCGCCGCGGTAGCGCGTGTAGACGAGGTAGCCGCAGACGTGGAGGTTGATCGCGAGGTAGCCGTTGAGCACGATCACGTCCCACGTGAGCATCGACACCGGCCAGTGGAACTTCCCCAGCCCCGGGATCATGTGCCAGAAGCGGTCGGGGCGGCCGAGGTCGACCACCACGAAGCCGAGGGCCATCACGATGGCGGCCACGGAGAGCAGCTCTCCGATGATGACCACGTCGTGCATGTCCTCGTCGTGATAGAGGTACGCGGGGATCACCATCATCACGCCGCCCGCCGCGAGGCCGACGGCGAAGGTGAAGTTGGCGATGTAGAGCCCCCAGGAGACGTGGTCGCTCATCGCGGTGACGGCCATGCCGCGCGCGACCTGCCAGGCCCAGGTGTTGGCGCCCACGAGCGCGATCGCCGTGAGCACGAACATCCACGCGTAGAAGCGCCAGGTGCCGTCGGTGGCCCGGTCGAGCACCTTCAGCAGGAAGCGGGGGTAGCTCAGGTGGTGGGGGACGCCGCTGTGTGCCATTCGTCGCTCCCTCTAAACGTCGAAGAAGTAGAAGAAGCGCGGGCGCGTCCCGAGCTCCTCTTTCAATACGAACACCCGCTTGTTCTCGAGCACCCAGCGGATGTCCGAGTTGGGGTCGAGCACGTTGCCGAACACGCGCGCCCCGGTCGGGCACGCCTCAAGGCAGGCCGGGAGCCTGCCCTCTCGGGTGCGGTGAAGGCAGAAGGTGCACTTCTCCACCACGCCCTGCGGCCGGATGCGGTTGGAGAGGTACGACTGGTCGGGGTTGATCTCCGCCGCGGGGATCTCCGGCTTGTGCCAGTTGAAGCGCCGCGCGTGGTAGGGGCACGCGGCCTCGCAGTAGCGGCAGCCGATGCACCAGTTGTAGTCGACCACCACGATGCCGTCGGGCTCCTGCCAGGTGGCCTCCACCGGGCAGACCTTGGTGCATGGCGGGTTCTCACACTGCTGGCACTGCACCGGCATGTAGAACTTCCCCTCGGCGGGCACCGTGTGGTCGTAGCCGACGTTGCCCTGCTCCATGTCCATCGAGCCGGAGGTCATCTCCAGCACGCGGATGTACGACTGGTGCGTCGGGCGGTCGTGGTTGTTCTCGACGTGGCAGGCGTCCACGCAGCGGCGGCAGCCGATGCACACCGAGAGGTTGAGCGCGTAGGCGAACTGCACGCCCTCGGTCGGGCGCACGTCGCGGATGGTCACCTCGCGCCCGTAGCGCTGCTGGGTCTCGTCCTCGAGGCGCCGGAGCACGGCGTTCATCTCGTCGCGCGACAGCTCGCGGTAGTGCTTCTGCATGAAGTCACCGACGCTGGTGATGTCGCTGAGCTCTCGCAGGGGGGAGAGCGCGCGCTCGAAGGCAGCGGCGCCGAGGGTGGCCCCGAGCACCTTCAGCGCGACGCGGCGCGTGGGCTTTTCATCCATGTTCGGCTCTCCTGCGCGGCGCATCGGGCGGCGGCGGCATCGGACGGAAGCGGGGGAAGGCCGGGGCGTGCGGGTCGTGGCAGTCGACGCAGTGGTTGCGCAGCCGAGGGCCCCGGGTGAGGTCCCAGTGGCCGTTCATCCCGCCGTGGGCTCCGTGCAGCCAGTCGCGGTGCTGCGTGCCGTGGCACTGCGCGCAGAGCCGCAGCGCGTCGGTCATGGGGACCGACTCCCCCGAGGCGAGCCGCAGCCGGTCGTAGCGCTCCGGGTCGTGGCAGGAGCGGCACTCGTTGCTTCCGTGCTCGAAGCGCAGCCCCGAGTGCGGCCCTCCGAGGGTGCGCGCGCTGGTGGGCAGCTCGGGCGGCGGGCGCAGCACCTCGTGGCAGGTGGCGCAGGAGACCTCCACGGGCTGCCCCTGCGGCGTCTGCTCGGTGCCTACGATGCCCGAGAGCGAGGCGGGGCGGTGCACCGTGATCGCGTGACGCGAGCCGTCCCCGGCGGGGACGTCCGCGAAGCGGCGAGAGCGGTCGGCGTACCCGGCGGGGTCTTCACAGGCGACCGGGAGCATCGCGAGAAGGAGCGCCGGGACCAGGCTTCGAGGCCGGGGAGGTGGCACGAGCGGGACTAGAAGGCTTGGGGGGGGGCGGGGGAATGACATTTGTCAATTCAGCGGCTTCCCGCGGGGCGGGGGGGCAGGGTGCGGATGAAGCTCCAGATGGCCATGCGCTCGTCGGGGGTGAACCGGGCGAACTGCCGCCAGGGCATGTGCATCGGGTTGATGGTGCGCCCGTCGCGGGTGCGCCCCTCGGTGAGGGCCGCCATGAACTGCGCCTCGGTGATGGCCCCGATGCCCGTCGCGGGATCGGGGGTGATGTTCGCCGCCGGGGGCCAGTCGGGAGGCGTGCCGGGGATGCGCCCGCCGGAGTAGCTGGGGCCGTGACAGCCGGTGCAGCCCGCGCCGAGGTAGCGGCCATACGCGACGGTAGGACCCGCGGGAGGGGCGGCGGGCACCGGGGCGCGGTGGTCGATGCTCTCGGCGACGAGGTAGGGCAGGTCGCCCTTGAGGAAGAGCACCCGACCGACGGGGCCCAGCACCGAGGAGCCCGGGTCGTTCGTCGACGCGGGGAGCGAGCGAAGGTAGGCGACGATCGCTCCGAGGTCGTCGTCGCCCATGAAGCGGTAGTCCCCGCAGGGCATGAAGGGGATGCCGAGCCCGTCGGGTCGGACGCAGTGGCGCACCGCGCGGGCCCAGTCGCTCCCGCTCCAGCCCGCCGTGCGGCCGCCGGGGGTGATGTTCGAGGGGTGGAGTTCCATCACGGGCATCGCGCGGAGGAAGACGCCGCCGCGCCCCTGCTCGCCGTGACAGTCGAGGCAGCCGCGGGTGTGCGCGAGGTGGTCGCCTCGGGCAATGGAGGCCGGATCCGTCGGGATGGTGAGGGCCGTATCGGGCACCTCGAAGCGCCGCTGCAGCCGCTGGCTGGACAGGACGAACACGCCGATCGCGGCGACGACGACGATCCCGAGGAGGACGCCGAGGACCATGGCGAGGCGACGCAGCCAGCGCCGCGCAGGTGCGGTGGAGGATGTGGTTCCCATTACCGCAGAGGGTAAAGGAGCAGGGGCGAGGGAGAGAAGGGGATTGTGGGGACTACTGGGTACGGTAATAGATCACGCCCGTCCCGGTCTGGACGCGGTTGTTGTCGAGGACGCGGTACTGCACCAGCTCGCTCGGCGGCGCGGCGATCGCGGTGCCCCGGTAGTGCGTCGGGGCATAGCCCTGGACGTTGAGCCGGAGCATCCCCGGCGCCGGGATGAACCAGACGCCCCACATCCGGCTCATGTGGCCGCTCGTGTCGGTGGTGAGCCGGGTGAAGCTGCCGTTGGGCTGCAGGATGAGCTGCGACTGGATCGGGCCGAGCGGCGACTGGGCCTGCGCCGCCCAGACGCCGACGAGGCGCTGATCGATCTGCGCGGCGGCGGGCGCCGCAAGTAGGGTCAGCAGGACCAGGGCCCACAAGGCAACGAGTCGTCTGCTCATGGCATCGGCTCCTCGGCGGGAGGTTCGTCCGACCGGGAGACTCCGGTCGGCGCTGTTGGACCCATGAGAGCAATCCGAGGGCCACGCGAGCGCTGCGCCCGCGGCGGACCAGCCGCGAGCGGGGGCGCGCACGGGGTGCGGAGGCACCCCGAAGATCCTGCGTGAAGGAACTGATGGTTGACCTCATCTTCGCCGATGCGAAAGGAGCTCAAACCGCTGTGGTGCTGGGGTTCCGCGCGATGGCGCGTCACCCCAGCGATCCAGCGGGTTGCGACACCTTCCCGTCGCCCGAGATGAG
>Ga0207969_100473_pt1 | contig 18563 bp, 16 predicted proteins | sample LakWasMet25_LOW6_2_FD_183869 | JGI IMG/M metagenome (GOLD analysis project Ga0207969, IMG submission 183869) | Freshwater sediment methanotrophic microbial communities from Lake Washington under simulated oxygen tension - Sediment Metagenome... | ecosystem: Environmental > Aquatic > Freshwater >... | reverse complement strand
GCCGACGATCAGGTAGCGGCCGACGAGGTCGGCGGTGGTCAGGTCGTCGTGGCAGGCCACGGTGACCAGCGGCCGCTTCAGGCGCCAGGCCATGTGCTCGACAAAGCGCGTCTTGCCGCAGCCGGTAGGTCCTTTCAGCATCACCGGCAGGCCGCTTTTGGCGGCGGCAGCGAAGACGTCGAGCTCGTCGCCGGTGGCGTGGTAGTAGGGCTCGCCGGCGAGGTGCACGAGCGGCGTGGAGGGTGCGCGGGCATCGCTACGGACATCGGTTCGGCTGGCTGGCTTGTCGGTTTTCATATGGCTATTTCTTGGCGTCCTTGGCTTGTTTGGCTTCGTCAGCCATGCGCTTCTTCATTTCGCGCAGGCGCGAATCCACCTGCGAATGCTCGTAGAAATTTCCGTCGCCGGCCTTTTGCGCCAGCTCCAGCTGTTCCACCGCATCGGGCACCTGGCCCTGCAGGGCATAGGCTTCCGCCTGGGCGCGATGCTGCTGCAGTCGCTTGCCGAGCACGGAATAGGTCCTCGCCTGCAGCGCGTGCATCTTCGCATCCGCCGGGTAATTCAGCAGTTCGTCCTGGGTGACCTTGATCGCCTCCGCCGGCTGGCGGGCTTCCAGCAGCGCCTCGATCAGGCCGTAGGCGATCGCGCGTTCCTGCGGGAAGCGCGGCTGCGCGGCACGAAGGATGCTCACCGCCGTCGCCGCATCGCCCTGCTTGAGGCGCAGCTGGGCCGCAAGCGTCTCGATCATCGGCGACTGGGTCTTGAGGCGGCGCAACTCGCCCATCTCACTTTCGGCTGCGGTCAGGTTGCCGTCGCGCAGCTGCGCCTGCACCAGCCCGTAGCGCATGGCCGCCTCGCTGCCGGCAAAGCTGCGATCCTTGAGCCGGGTCTGGAATTCGGTCACCGCATCGCGCGAGCTGCCTTCCTGCGCGCGCAGCTTGGCGCGCACCAGCTGGAACTCGAGCGAATCGGGCACCTGCTTGTAGGGCCGCGACTGGATACGGTTGCCCATGTCGGCCAGACGTTCGGTGGTCAGCGGGTGGGTGCGCAGATAACCGGGCGCATTGTTTTCATACAGGCGGCCGGACTTCTGCAGGCGCTCGAAGAAGCTGCTCATGCCACGAATGTCGAAGTTGGATTTTTCGAGCAGGCGCAGGCCGATGCGGTCCGCCTCGCGTTCGAAGTCGCGCGAGTAGTTCAGCTGGTTCTGGATCGCGGCGCCCTGTCCGGCCATCAGCGCCCCCACGGCGAGATCGGGGCTGCTGCGGGCGGCAAGAATCGCCACCGCCATCGCCAGGATGCTCGACACCTGGCCCTGCCCCGACTTGCTGATGAGGCGCGCCAGGTGATGCTGCGTGACGTGCGAAATTTCGTGCGCCAGCACCGAGGCAAGCTCCGATTCGTTGGCGGCGGCGAGGATCAGCCCGGTATGCACGCCGACGAAGCCGCCGGGCATGGCGAAGGCATTGAGCGTGGGGTCCTTCAGGGCGAAGAACTCGAACTCCTGCCGGCCCTCCTCGCTCTGCGAGGATAGCCGGTTGCCGATCCGGTTGAGATAGCTGACGACCTCGGGATCGTCCAGCCAGGCCGGATCGCGGCGAATCTCGAGCATGATCGATTCGCCGATGCGGCGCTCCATCGCCGGCGAAAATTCGGTTTGCGCCGCTTCGCCCAGATCGGGCAGGCCCTCGGCCACGGAAAGCGGCGCACAGAGGATGCCGAAGCCGAGGAAGGCCGCGCTGGCAAGCGGATAAAATTTCATACCGCTATGATAGCGGCTTCACCAAATCGAGTTGTGACAGCGTATTTCATGAAGCCACCTCCAAAGTCATCCCTGAAGCCCCCCGCCGCGTCGCTGACCCATTTCGACGCCGCCGGCCAGGCGCACATGGTCGATGTCGGCGCCAAGGCCGAAACCGGCCGCGTGGCGCGGGCGCGCGGCCACATCCGCATGTCACCCGCCACTTTCTCCCTGATCCAGAGCGGCTCCGCAAAGAAGGGCGACGTGCTGGGCATTGCGCGCATCGCCGCGATCCAGGGAGCCAAGCGCACCTCCGACCTGATTCCGCTGTGCCATCCGATCGCAGTCACCCGCGTCGCCGCCGAACTGACGCTGGACTCCGCCCGCCATCGCGTGACGATCGAGGTCACGGCGGAGAGCTTCGGCCGCACCGGCGTCGAGATGGAGGCGCTGACCGCCGTCTCGGTCGGCCTGCTGACCATCTACGACATGTGCAAGGCCGCCGACCGCGGCATGATCATCGAAGACATCCGCCTGCTGGAGAAGTCCGGCGGCAAATCGGGACACTGGCTGGCAGATACGGACCGCAAATGAACACGAACAACTCCCAACGCGCCGTGGCCTGGTGGCTGTTCGCCTGCTGCGCCATGGTGTTCCTGACCATGGTGGTCGGCGGCGTGACGCGCCTGACCCACTCCGGCCTTTCCATCGTCGAATGGAAGCCGCTGATCGGCGCCCTGCCGCCGCTGACCCACGCCGACTGGCTCGAACTCTTCGCCAAGTACCAGCAGACGCCCGAGTTCATCAAGCGCAATCACGACATGACGCTCGACGGCTTCCAGTTCATCTTCTGGTGGGAATGGGCGCACCGGCTGCTGGGGCGGAGCATCGGCGTCGTGTTCTTCCTGCCCTATGCCTGGTTCCTCGTCCGCGGCAAGCTGCGCGGTGCGCTGGCCGCCAAGGTGTTCGGCTTCTTCATCCTCGGCGGCCTGCAGGGTGCGATGGGCTGGTACATGGTCAAGAGCGGGCTGGTCGACGATCCGCGCGTGTCGCAATACCGCCTCGCGGCGCACCTCGGACTGGCCTTCCTGCTGTTCGGCCTGATGGGCTGGACCGGGCTGGGAATGCTGCAGCCGAGGAAGGCAAAAGTCGGCGCAGCGCCGTCGCCGACTGCTACGCAACGCCTCGGCACCTGGCTGGTGGCGCTGGTGTTCGTCATGGTGCTCTCGGGCGCGCTGGTGGCCGGCATCCACGCCGGACTGGCCTACAACACCTTCCCCCTGATGAACGGCGCCTTCGTCCCGCCCGAGATATTCATGGTCGATCCGCTGTGGCTGAACTTCTTCACCAACATGGCGACTGTGCAGTTCGACCACCGCATGATCGCCTGGGCCCTGATGGCGCTGATTCCGTGGTTCTCCTGGCGCATCTGGACAGAGACGCCGGGCGCCCGGCCGGCCGCCGTGGCGCTGACGCTATGGCTCGCGGTGCAGGTGAGCCTCGGCATCGCCACGCTGCTGCTGCAGGTCCCGGTGGCGCTGGCCGCCTTGCATCAGGCCGGAGCGATGGTGCTGTTCGGGTTGATCCTTTGGGCCAATCACGCGATAAGACGCGCCTGATTCACTCGTAGCGAATTTCGATAATGTCGATTTCGCGCACGCCGCCGGGGCTGTCGAAGCGCACCGTGTCGCCTTCGCGCGCCTTGAGCAGCGCGCGCGCCAGCGGCGAGATCCAGCTGATGCGGCCGGCCGAGGCGTTGGCCTCGTCGATGCCGACGATCTGGTAGGTGGCTTCGGCGCCGTCGGCGTCGCAGACGGTGACGGTCGCGGCAAAGAACACCTGCTCGACGTTCTCCTGCTGCGCCGGGTCGACGATCACGGCCGACTCCAGCCGCTTGGTCAGGAAGCGAATGCGCCGGTCTATCTCGCGCAGCCGCTTCTTTCCATAGATGTAATCGCCGTTTTCCGAGCGGTCGCCATTGCCCGCCGCCCATGACACCACCTGCACCATGGCGGGACGCTCGACCTTGACCAGATGCTCGAATTCCTCGCGCAGTTGCGTGTAGCCGCGCACCGTCATGTAGTTTCTGGTGCCTGCGGGAATCCCGGACTCGGGCGTTTCTTCCTCGTCCTCGTCATCCGATTCTTTGACAAAAGCCTTGTTCACGTGATGGAAATAGCCGGCAAAATTAAATGTTAACATTCAAAGCATCATGAATGTGCCAAGCCCGCTTCCCCAACGCCCGCTCGCCACCGTGCTCGTCTACGCGGCCCTGATCGTCTGCGTGGCGATGGGCATCCGCCATACCTTCGGACTGTTCCTGACGCCGATGAGCATGGAGCACCAGTGGAGCCGCGAAGTCTTCTCCTTCGCCCTCGCGCTGCAGAACCTGATGTGGGGCGCCTCGCAACCCTTCGCCGGCTGGCTCGCGGACCGCTACGGCGCGCGCCGCGTGCTGTGGAGCGCCAGCCTGCTCTACGCGCTTGGCCTGCTCGGCATGGCCTACGCCGCCACCGGCACCGGGCTCGCGGCGACGGCCGGCCTGATGATCGGCGCGGCGCAAAGCGGCTGCACCTACAGCGTGGTCTTCGCCGCGATGGGCAAGCTGGTGCCGGAAGCGAAGCGCGGCTGGGCGATGGGCGTGGTGGCCGCCGCCGGCTCCTTCGGCCAGTTCCTGATGATTCCGGTCGCATCCGGCCTGATCGGCGGGCTGGGCTGGTTCGGTACCCTGCTGGTGTTCGCCGCCGGTGCCTTCCTGATCATTCCGCTGGGCGGCGCGCTGACCAAGGGCTTGGTCGCCGGCGCCTCCGGCCACGGCCAGACCGCGCGCGAGGCCCTGGGCGAAGCGATGAGCGAGAAAAGCTTCGTACTGCTGATCGCCGGCTACTTCGTCTGCGGCTTCCAGGTGGTGTTCATCGGCGTGCATTTCCCGACTTATCTGATCGACAAGGGCATGGGCGCCAGCGTCGGCATGACGGCCCTGGCCCTGATCGGCCTGTTCAACGTGTTCGGCAGCTACACCGCGGGCCACCTGGGCGGCCGCTGGCCCAAGCGCCACGTGCTGGCCGGCATCTACGCCGCGCGCAGCGTGGTCATCAGCCTCTTTCTCTGGGCGCCGCTCTCGCCTGCCAGCGTCTATCTGTTCTCGGCGGCCATGGGCCTGCTGTGGCTGTCCACGGTGCCGCTGACCAACGCGATCGTGGCCCAGGTGTTCGGGGTGCGCTTCCTGGGCATGCTGTCCGGGCTGGTGTTCTTCAGCCACCAGGTCGGCAGCTTCCTCGGCGTCTGGCTCGGCGGCAAGCTGTTCGACGCCACCGGCGCCTACGACACGGTATGGGGCATCTGCATCCTGCTCGGCGTGCTGTCGGCCCTGATCCACCTGCCGATCGATGAGCGCAGCCTGGAGTCGCGGCGCCTGGCGCCGGCCGCATAGCGCTCATGCTCACTTGAGACCGCCCGCAGAGGACGAAATACGCGAAAAGCGAATTGACGGCCCGCCCCTCCCATCCTCCCCTCTCGGGGAGGCTTCTTTTCGGCTCGCTTCGCTCGGCTATCAGCCGGCACTCCGAACAAGCAATTTCACGCTAAACCTTCCGGGCCGCCTGCACCGCGCCGATCTGCGGGGTGATTTGGCCGCAATTCAAAACGCGGTCCGGCGGCCCCGGCGAAGCCCGCTGCGGCGGGACAGAAATAGCCGATGATCCTGCCGCAGCTTGCCGCAACAAGCCCGGCGCAGGATGGCTAGGATGCTCCGGATGCCTTCCCAAATCGAACTCTACGAAGAAATGAGCCTGCTTTCGTCGCGCATGGCTGCGGCCGCGCGCGCCAGTGCATGGGACACCCTGAAGGAGCTCGAACTGCGGATCGCCGGCTTGCGCAGCCGCCTGCCGACGCTTGCCGAAGACGGCGATCTGCCGGCCGCGGATCTGGCGCACAAGCACAGTCTGATCCAGCGCATCCTCGACGACGACGCCGAAGTGCGCCGCCACACCGAACCCTGGATGGAGCAACTGTGCCAGCTCCTCAGCGACAGCGCGCGTCGCCGCGACATCCTGAAGGCCTACGCCGCCAGCGTCGGCAGGTGCTCTCCCGACAGCCGCAGTCCCTGATCCGCGGCGCCGCACCGCAGGCGCCGACTCTTGCCGCCGGTCAGTTCGCCCGTTTCGCCGCCAGGTAGAGCGGCATCACCTGCGGCAGGTGCTTCTGGATTTCCTTGATGCGATGATCGCCCGCCGGGTGGGTCGAGAGGAATTCCAGCGGCGTCTTGCTGTCGGCGGCCGCCATCTTCTGCCACAAGCTTACCGCGGCGCGCGGATCGAAACCGGCCCGGGCGGCCAGATCGAGACCGACCACGTCGGCTTCGGATTCATCGTCGCGCGAAAACTTGAGCGACAGCAGATTGCCGCCCATCTGGAAGGCACCCGAATAACGGCCGCCGCCCACCAGTTCGCCGAGCAGACTCGCGCCCAGCTGGGTGATCTGGGTCTTCGCCATGCGTTCGCGGGCATGCTCGCGCAGGGCGTGGGCGATCTCGTGGCCCATGACCATCGCCGCCTCGTCGTCGGTCAGCTTGAGCGTGTCGAGGATGCCGCTGTAGAAGGCGATCTTGCCGCCGGGCATGCAGAAGGCATTGATCTGCCTCGAGCCGATCAGGTTCACCTCCCAACGCCACTGGCGGGCGCGGGGATTGTAGCGATCGACGAAGGGGATCATGCGCGCGGCGATCGCGCGCAGGCGCTTCACCTGCGGATGGTCGTCGGGCCCCAGCGCATGCCTGGCCGCCGCCTGGCTCTTGAGTTGCGAATACTGCTGCGATGCCTGGTTTTCGATCGCGCCGGCCGGCACCAGGTTGCGCATGCGCGAAGGCTGACCGACATCGACGCCGTCCGCCAGCGCCGGCAGACCGCACACAAGCAGCGCCAGAACGAGCAGCGCGCGCCGCACCTTATTCGCCTTCGCCGCCCAGCACGTCGATCAGATGCGCCAGCAGTTGCGCCAGCTCGCCGCACATCAGGGTGAAGTCGGCCGCGAACAGGTCGTCGGCGTTCTCCGCCTGGCGCTCGGCGTCCTCCTTCAGCAGATCGAGGAAAGCCAGCTTCTTGATCTGCAGTTGCTCGGTCAGCACGAAGGAAATCCGGTCGTTCCATGTAATTGCCAGGCGCGTCGCCGACTTGCCGCCGGCGATGTGGGCGCGCACCTCGTCGCTGTCGAGGTTGTGCCGGACGTAACGCACGGCGGCGCGCTCCTCGGCCGCGGCGCGCAGTTCGCAGTCGCGATCGATGCTGAAACTGCCGGGCGCCTCGCCCGCCGCCAGCCATTGCGTCATCGCGGTGGACGGCGCCAATTGCGTCTTGATCAGGGTCACCGGCAACTCGCCGAGGGACAGCTTGAGATGCTCCATGACTTCGTCGGCGCGGGCGCTCGACGAGGCGTCGACCAGCAGCCAGCGATTTACCGGGTCGATCCAGACGTAGGTCAGGCCGCGCTTGGCGAAGGCGCGCGGCAGCAGCTCGGCCTCCATCTGCTCGACGACTTCGCGCACCTGCTTGCGCCCGGGCTTGTAACCCTGCGCCGCCTCGATCTCGATCAGCTTGGCCTGCGCGTACTGGCGCACGACCGAGGCGGGCAACAACTTTTGCTCGACGCCCAGGGCGATCAGTTGCTGGCGCTCCATGCTGAAAACCAGCTCGCCCTCCTCCCCGCGTGGCGGCACCCAGCCGCGCGCCACGCGATCGCTCGCGCCGCAGCCATGGAACAGGCCCTTCTGCAAGGCTGCGGACAGGGAGTCGGTGCTGTAGGCCCACTCTGGAGTGAGCCGGAAAATCTGGAGATTGCGGAACCACATGGGAAGGACGCTCTACTTTCGGGAATGGAATTGCCGCCTTCGCGCCAAGGCGGAGGGGTGTGAATTGTAATCACAATGGCAGGCGGGAGGCGGGGACCGCCAAGAATCAGGAGTCGGCGCCGGCGACACGCCGATTGAAGCCCGCACGGAAGCCCGAAAGGCAAGCGCGCCCCTTCCGCGTTTGCGGAGGAGCGCGTCGGGGCGCTGCAGGAGTACCGGCAGTGCCTAGACGGCGGCACCTGCGGCGATGGCCGCCGCGGCTTCTGCCGCGCGCCGCGTCTTGCCCGCGCGCGCCGGCATGTGGCACAGGCCGCACACGTAGCCGCGGGTGGGATCGTAGGCGTGGGCGACGAACTCGCCGGCGCACTCGCGGCAGGTGGCCATTTGCAGCATGTTGGCGTCGAAGAAGCGCACCATGGTCCAGGCCCGCGTCAGCGACAGCACCCGGTCCATGCCGCCACGCTCGACCTGCTCGAGGTACATCCGGTAGGACTTGATGATCAGTTCCAGCCCGGTCAGCTCGGTGTGCGATTTGAGGAATCGGTAGTAGGCCATGAACAGCGAGGCGTGGATGTTCGGCTGCCAGGTCATGAACCAGTCGGTCGAGAAGGGCAGCATGCCCTTGGGCGGCGACTCGTGACGCACTTCCTTGTAGAGCTTGAGCAGCCGCTCGCGGGAAAGATTGGTTTCCGCCTCCAGCAGTTGCAGGCGGGCGCCGAGTTCGATCAACTCGATCGCCAGGCCAATGTCTTTCGCTTCTATGATGACCGACTTGTTGCGCATGTGGAGCCTCCCCAGCTTGATGCTTGAGCTTGAATGAAGCCTTCTCAGGCTATCGTGGCGACCGGCCGGCCCGCAGCCAGAATCGTCGCGTGCAGATGCCCGACGCCGCGATCGCGTTCATGGTTGGCGAGAAGATCAAGCAGCAGCGCGTCCTCGAAGCGGAAGCTGCACAGCAGCATGTCCGAACTGGCCATTTTCAGAACCTGGCCCGGCGTGAGGCGCCCAAGCACATCGGCAATCTCGGCACTGATGCCCAGCCGGAAAATGGCCCCTTCGCGATCGGAGCGAACCATGTTCTGCGCCAGCATCAGATAGGAGAGATTGACTTCCTTTATGTCGTTGTAGGTGTCGGTCGATTTCATCTTGCACTCCTTGTGAGCGCCGGTCGGACCCGAATTCGAGCCCAAATCACGGCGAATACATGATCACACAGGGCATGACAAGAAAGAAATCAATGGAAAAACCATTCTATTGTAAGAATTAGATAGAGCAGCTTTGTAAGAGAAAACATTACAAAGACAAGATAACGACCTGTTTAACTGATGTTTTCCTGGCTTACATTCGTCGCCAACTTGTCCCGAAGCGCTTCGGCGCTCATCGGGTGCCCGAAGAAATACCCCTGGCAGCGGTCGCAGCCTTCGGCCTGCAGAAACCTGGCCTGCGCCTCTGTCTCGACACCCTCGGCCACGGTGCCGAGTTTGAGCGACCGCGCCAGCGCGATGATGGCGCGCGTGATCGCCGCATCCTCACCGCCGTGCGGAAGATCGCGGACGAAGGACTTGTCGATTTTCAGTACGTCGATGGGCAGTCGCTTGAGATAGGACAAGGACGAATAGCCCGTGCCGAAGTCATCGACGGAAATGCGCAAGCCCATGTTCTTCAGCGCCCGCAACATGCCCACCGCCGAACCGGCGTCCTGCATCAGCACCGATTCGGTGATTTCAAGCTGCAGGTTGCCCGGCACGAATCCGGATTCATGCAGAACCCGGTTGACGAGTTCCAGGGTTCGCGGCTGGGCGAACTGAACGGCCGAGACATTGACCGACAGGTAGATGTCGATGCCCGCATCCTGCCAGATGCGCCCCTGCCGGCAGGCCGCCTGCAATACCCATTCGCCGATGCCGACGATGATCCCCGATTCGTCTGCAACGGGAATGAAGCTGTCCGGGCCGATCAGCCCGAGTTCCGGGTGCTGCCAGCGCAGCAGCGCCTCGACCCCGACCAGTTTCCCGCTCGCCGCGTCCACGCAGGGCTGATACTCCAGAAACAGCTGGTTGCGCTCGATGGCGTGGCGCAAGTCTGCCTCCATCGCCAGACGCTCGCCGGAATTGGCGTTCATGACATGCTGATAGTATTGAACGAGGTTGCCGCCCAGGCGTTTGGCGTGCGTCACGGCCGTCTCGGCGTTCATCAGCAGTTCGTTGGCCTCGATGCCGTCATCCGGCAACAGCGCAATGCCAAGGGTCGCGGTAACGAACAACTCGATTCCATCCTTGTCGAAGGGCGCGTCCAGGCAGCCGCGGATCATCTGCGCCACCCCGTCGACCACGCTGCGGTCGACCGGCCCCGGCACAAAGACCGCAAATGAATCGCCGGCCAGCCGCGCCAGTATCGCCGACGCCGGCAGGGCCTTCCCCAGGCGGGCGGAAAACTGCCGCAGGATGTCGTTGCCGGTCTCGAAGCCGAACGAGGAATTGATTCGCAGGAAACGGTCGAGGTCGAGGCCGATAACCGCGCCGCTTGGCGTCTTCCCCCCTTGCTGCGCCAGCGCCACGGCCTCCTGCACCTTGCTGCAGAACAGGGCGTGATTGGGCAGGTTGGAGAGCGGATCGAACAGGGCCAGCTCGCGAATCCGCATGTCGGCGTGGCGCGCGACATGGCGTGCCGACGCGCTTTTCAGTTCGCGCTCGATGACCGGAACGAGCCGGCTGTAGTTGCCCTTCTCGACATAGTCCTGAACGCCGGCGTCCATTGCAGAAAAGGCCTGCTGGTCGCTGATGCGCCCGGAATAGATGATGAAGGGAACGTCCTTGCCCGAGTGCTGGGCGACGCTCAGCGCCGCGCCGGAATCAAAGCCCGGCATGTTGTGGTCGCAAAGAATCAGGTCCCAGTCTTCCCGCGCCAGCGCGGCGGCCATGTCCTGCTTGGTGTCCACCCGTGCCCAGTTCAGCGACAGGCCGCGTGAACGCAATTCCGAATACAGCAGAAAGGCTTCGTCCTCGGAATCCTCCACCACCAGCATGCGAATCGCGGCAGGCACCTCGACTTGTCCGGACTACGCCGACATCGCGGAAACCGGCGATCTTGACTGCACGGTGGCGACGGTGTTGCGGCGGCGCTTGGCGAGATACACACTCTGGTCGGCGAGCCGGATCAGGGCCTCGGGATCGGTAGTCGCGGCATCGCGCACGGCGACGCCGATGCTGACGCTGCCGCGAAGTTTCTCCGCGGCGGAAACGATGGGCAAGGTCTCGATCACCGCACGCATGCGCTCGGCGCAAGCCAGCGCCGCTTCCAGAGTTGTATCCGGACAGATCACCATGAACTCGTCGCCGCCGGTGCGGGCGAGCACGTCCTGGGCGCGCATCTCCTCCTTGAGGGCGCTCGCGACGAGCCGCAACACGGTGTCGCCGGCCTCGTGGCCGTGGATGTCGTTGACCATCTTGAAGTCGTCGATTTCGATCGCCATGCAGGCCAGGGGACGCAGGCTGCGCGTCGCCATCGCCCATTCCTGCTGGATGCGGTCCATGGCCGCGCGGTGATTCGGGCAGCCGGTCAGCATGTCGGTCATGCCCACTGCCTGCAACTTCTGGTTGGTTGCCGACAGTTCGGCCGACACGCGCCGCGTCTCTTCCTGCTCGCGGGCGAGATCCTCGTGCAGCCGGACGACGCGCTGACCGGCGCGAAGGCGCGCCGCCAGCACTCGCGGCTTGATCGGCATGACCAGGAAATCGTCCACGCCGGCTTCGAAGGCCTGGACCAGTTTCTCGTCGTCGTCGGCCCCGCTCAGGAGATTGGTTCCCGTCAGCAGCAGGATGTAAATGCCGCGCCCGACCTTGAACTGGCGCAGGCTGTCGGTCAGCTCGATGCCGTCCATGCCGCCGGACTGCAAGTCGACGAGCATGATCTGCGGCTGCAACTCGAGGGCCATGGCGAGGCCCTGCCTGCCATCGCCCGCCTCTGACACCGAATGCCCGGCCGCAGTCAGCGCTTCGCAAAGCTGCTTGCGTACCCGCTCCTGATCTCCGACCACCAGAATGCGCATGCCCTGGCCGCTGCCGGCGGCAGGGGCGGCCGTCGGCTTGTCGGCTTTCTTCGGCGGCGCCGGCGGTTCGGCAGAGGCGGCCCCGACATGCGGCGCAGGCCGGGCGTCGACCTTAGGGGCAGGAGCGGCCCCGGCTGGCGGCACGCGGGCAGCGACGGGCTCTGCGGCCCGCACAAACGCGACGAGCGGCGTCGGATCGGGTTTCACCGTCTCGGCACGCACGGCCTCGACGCGCGGCATGCGAGGCGGTTCGATCTCTTCGACGGGAACGTTCTCGAAATGCGGCATGGGCCCGACGTCGATCTCCAGCGCCGGGCCCCATTCACGCCATTCGTGGGCAATGCGGTCGCAGACCGCGATCAGCGCGGGCGCCTCGAAACCGAGGCGGGAGCCCAAATGAAACAGCCTAGGCATCAACCTGCGCCACTCGGCCTGGGGCGCGACGCAAACATCGGCGATGCGGTCGGCAAGGGCGAGCAGGTGTCGCATGACAAACGGGTCGGAGCCTTTCTCCACGGACTGCTCCTCGCAGCCCTCGAAGAACCTGGCCGACTCGATGCAATCCTCGGGCAGGCCGCAGTCGAGCAGCATCGAGGCCGTCACCGCCTCATGGCTTATGCCGAAGGCCTGCTGTTCGAGATCGCTCAGGCGGTGCGACGGCTCCTGCAGGCGGCGTTCCAGGATCTCCGCATACTGGCCGGGAAACAGCTCGGCCAGCGCCAGTTCGCCGACGCGGGCCAGCAGGCCGACGCTGAACGCTTCCTCCGACTCGCTGCGGTGGATTGCTGCGGTCAGCAGCGGCAAGCCGACGGCACGGGCCAGCGCATGCGACCAGAAGCGCGGGTAGTCGAAGCTGCCGCATTCGCCGCCGCGATGAATCGACAGCAGCGAGAATCCCAGGGCCAGCGCCCTCACGGCCGGCACGCCCAGCACACTGACCGCGTCGCGCAGCGAAACGATCGGCGGCTTATCGGTGCCGTTCGCCCCGTTGGCAACCTTGAGCAGCCTGACCGAAAAGATCGGATCCGCCTTCAGCGCATGTGCCAGCACGCCCAAAGAAGTGGATTCCCGCTGGGTCAGGCGGATCAGCGCCAGCGCCGGCCCCTTGGCAACCGGAAAATCCTCCATCGCCCTGATTTCCTGGAGGCGATCAAGGGGGGCGGAACCAAACGTCAAGTCGAGTTTCTCGCTGGTCATCCCGCGACTTATATCATCAATATGTGGCCGCGGGCAATGATGGCAACGCGTTTTGGCACGCTAAAATAACGCATGGATCCGGCGATGAATTTTTGCAGCGTCTGCGGCGCGCCCCTCATGTTGAAGATCCCTGCGGGTGATTCGTTGCCGCGCCATGTCTGCGATGCCTGCGGTGCGATTCACTACCGCAATCCGCGGCTGGTGGTCGGCGCCCTGCCGGAATGGGAAGATCGCATCCTCCTCTGCCGGCGCGCCATCGAGCCGCGTCACGGCAAGTGGACCCTGCCGGCGGGCTTCATGGAGAACGGCGAAAGCGTCGCCGACGCCGCATTGCGCGAGACGCTGGAAGAAGCTTGCGCACGCATCGAACTGGGCGAGATGTACACGATGATCAGCGTGCCGCAGATTCACCAGGTGCATGTGATCTACCGCTCGCGGCTGCTGGATCTCGACTTCGCCCCCGGCGTCGAAACCCTCGAACTGCGGCTGTTTCGCGAGGACGAGATTCCCTGGGACGAGATCGCCTTCCGCACCATTGCCGTCACGCTGCGACACTACTTTGCCGATCGCCGTGCGGGCGAGTACCGCTTTCGCACCGAAAGCCTGACCGTGCCGCCAAGGCCGGCTACTCGTCATCCAGATTGAAGAACACCGGCAGCACCACCGCGAATGCCTTGCCGCGCAGAGTATCGGGCAGGCGTGCGCGCAGGGCACCGGCATCGATCATCGCCAGCGCGGCACGATCCAGCGGTTCATGACCGCTGGAGCGGACGACCGTGGCGGCGCGCGGCCGGCCGTCGCTGCCGACTTCGACGCGGATCTCGGCGCTCCCCTCCCAGCCCGAGGCCATTGCCTGTGCCGGGTAGCGCTTGAAGCGCCGCGCCTGCGTGGCCACAGCGATCCTGTAGACACGCAGGCTATCCACCGCCTCTCCGATGGCGTTGGTTTCCGTCAGGAGGACGCCGCTGGTCGATCCGGCGGGCCCGGCCGGGGCCGAGCTGGGGGGAGCCCCGGCGGGAGCGGGCGCGGAGCCGGTTGCGGGCTTCGCGACGGATTCGGCCGGCACCGCGGGCGTTGGCGGAACCGAAGGCGGCCGGGCCTGCTCTAATGTACTTGGTGCTGGTTTTGGGACCTTGGGTACGCTGGGCAGGGGAGCAGGCGGCGGAGTCGGTGCAGGAGTCGGCATTGGCGCGACGGCGGACGGCGACGGCTTGGCCGGGGCGGGCTGCGTGGGCTGCGGCGAGCGCAGCGTCGCATGAAGCACGGAAGGCGTATCCTTCGTCAGGACACGCGGGGGACCGGACCAGAAGAGGACCAGGACGTGAACCAGCAGCGAAGCGACAAGTGCGTGACGCAGCCGTCGATACGCCAATTCCCTCGCGTCCAAGCTATGAAAAGTCATTCCGCTCTGCTAAATTCTCGCCAATACAGGATTCTATAGAGATGAGTAGCCATCCGCTGATCCTTACCCTCGACCAGCACGGGGTTCCCCACCGCTGGGTGAGCTGGCAGCATGCCTGCATCTACGTCGCGCGCGACCTCGTCGCATGGGATGCGGGCGATACTCATTTCGTCTTCTACGGCGGGACCAACCGCATTACCGGCGAACGCTCCGAACTCGCTACCAGCAGCATCATCGCGATCCGCGGCAAGGCTCTTTCGGGCAAGTCGCTGCACCCGACCCCGCCTCTGTCCAACCGCGAACTGTTCCACCGCGACCGGCACATCTGCGCCTATTGCGCGCGTGAGTTTCCCTCGCAACGGCTGACCCGCGACCATGTGCTGCCGGTTTCGCAGGGCGGGCGCGACAGCTGGATGAACGTGGTCACCGCCTGCCGCCACTGCAACCAGACCAAGAGCGGGCGCACCCCGGAACAGGCGCACATGCAACTCGTCTATGCACCCTACGTGCCGAACAAGGCGGAATACCTGATCCTTTGCAACCGGAACATTCTCGCCGACCAGATGGACTTCCTGGCCCGCCACGTTCCGTCACAAAGCCGCGTCCGCGCGGCCTGAGTCTCCCGACATGGCAACAGCTACCGTAGCGGCAAAGCCGCTGACTTCCTATCGCAAGTACTGGGCGCAGCGCTTCGGTCCGGCGCCCTTCCTGCCTATGTCGCGCGCCGAAATGGACGCGCTGGGCTGGGACGAATGCGACATCATCCTCGTCACCGGCGACGCCTACATCGACCATCCCAGCTTCGGCATGGCGCTGGTCGGCCGCCTGCTCGAGGCACAGGGCTTCCGCGTCGGCATGATCAGCCAGCCGGACTGGCACTCGTCCGATGACTTCAAGCGCCTGGGCAAGCCGAAGCTGTTCTTCGGCATCACCGCCGGCAACATGGATTCGATGGTCAACCGCTACACCTCGGACCGCAAGATCCGCTCCGACGACGCCTATACGCCGGACGCCGCACCCGACCGCCGCCCCGACCGCGCCGTGATCGTGTATTCGCAGCGCGCCCGCGAAGCGTTCCCCGACGTGCCGCTGGTGATCGGCGGCATCGAGGCGAGCCTGCGCCGCATCGCGCACTACGACTACTGGTCGGACAAGGTGCGGCGCTCGATCCTGCCGCACTCGAAAGCCGACCTGCTACTGTTCGGCAATGCGGAGCGGGCGCTGGTGGACCTCGCCCACCGCCTGGCCCATGGCGAGAAGATCGGCGACATCCGCGACCTGCGCGGCACCGCCTTCATGGTGCCGCACGGCTGGCTGCCCGGACCGGAGTGGGCCGAGGCGGATTCGACCACCGTGGATACGCCGGGAGCGGTGCACGCCCATCCCGATCCCTATGCCATGGAAGCCGACAAGCAGGCATCGGCAAAAGTCGGCGCTGGCGAGACGGCGATCGTGCGCATCGTCAGCAAGGCCGAGCGGCTGGCGAAGACGAAGCAGGCACGCGCTCACACGTCGATCCGCCTGCCGTCCTACGAGCAGGTCCGCGACGATCCGGTGCTCTACGCCCACGCCTCGCGCACCTTCCACCTCGAATCGAATCCCGGCAATGCGCGCGCGCTGGTCCAGGCCCACGGCGAGGACACCAGCCGGCGCGACCTGTGGCTCAATCCGCCGCCGATTCCGCTGACCACCGAGGAGATGGACCACGTCTTCGGCCTGCCTTACGCCCGCGCGCCGCATCCCGCCTACGGCGACGCCAGGATTCCGGCCTGGGAGATGATCCGCTTCTCGATCAACATCATGCGCGGCTGCTTCGGCGGCTGCACCTTCTGCTCGATCACCGAGCATGAAGGGCGCATCATCCAGAGCCGCTCGGAGGCCTCGATCCTGCAGGAGATCGAGGACATCCGCGACAAGACGCCCGGCTTCACCGGCGTCATTTCCGACCTCGGCGGGCCGACCGCGAACATGTACCGCATGGCCTGCAAGGACCCGAAAATCGAGTCCTCCTGCCGCAGGCTGTCCTGCGTCTATCCGGGCATCTGCGAGAACCTCAACACCGACCACGCGCCGCTGATCTCGGTCTACCGCAAGGCGCGCGCCCTGCCCGGCATCAAGAAGATCCTGATCAGCTCCGGCCTGCGCTACGACCTCGCGGTGCGTTCGCCCGAGTATGTGAAGGAACTGGTCACGCACCACGTCGGCGGCTACCTCAAGATCGCGCCGGAGCATACCCAGGAAGGCCCGCTGTCGAAAATGATGAAGCCGGGCATCGGCGCCTACGAACGCTTCAAGCAGATGTTCGACAAGTTCTCGAAGGAAGCCGGGAAGGAGCAGTACCTGATTCCCTACTTCATCGCTGCCCACCCCGGCACCACCGATGAGGACATGCTGGAGCTCGCGCTGTGGCTGAAGCGAAACGGCTTCCGCCTCGATCAGGTGCAAACCTTCCTGCCGACGCCGCTGGCCATCGCCACCGCGATGTGGCACACGGAGAAGAATCCGCTGCGCAAGGTCACGGCGGATTCCGAAGGCGTTGCCGTGGTGCGCGGCGGACGCCAGCGCAAGCTGCACAAGGCCTTCCTGCGCTATCACGATGCGGAAAACTGGCCCCTGCTGCGCGAGGCGCTCAGAGCCATGGGCCGTGCCGACCTGATCGGGCCGGGCAAGAAGCATCTGATTCCGGCCTGGCAGCCGGCCGGTACGGGGACGTCGTCATTGCCGCGCCGCCAGACGGCCCACGCCGACAGGCGCCCGCAGAAGTCGGCGCCGGCACCACGGCGAACCACGCCTGCCGCTCCGGCCAAACCCGGCAAAGGCGCGCCGGTGCGCCGTCATCCGGACGTGCCACGGCATCCGCTGTCGCGCCGCAAGGGCGGCTGAGAGCAAAATAATCAGGGGTTTGGAGCAGGTAGAATCGGGTGGCGGAGAGGGTGGGATTCGAACCCACGGATGCCTTGCGACATCGCCTGATTTCGAGTCAGGTACATTCGACCACTCTGCCACCTCTCCGCGAGGCGCGGATTATACCCGCGAAGCGGCGATCGGTCACAGCATCTCCGGAGGTAAAGCGTTGCCGAAACTGCTTCGCCTGATCTGCTGCCTTGCGTTGGTCGGCCTCGCCGCCTGCACCCGCATCGAGCCGCCGGAAACGGATGGCCGGCTGGTGGTCGCGGTCCGCGAAACGCCGGCCTTCTTTCAGCAGCGGGAAGGCGCCACCGCGAGCGGTTTCGAGCATGACCTCGTCACCGCCTTTGCCGACAGCCTCGGTCTCAAGGTGAAGTTCATCAAGGCCGTCGACGCCTATGAGCTGAACGACCTGGCGCTTGCCGGTCGGGTGCATATCGCCGCGTCGATGCCCCTGGGCAACGGCTCACTGCAGTTCTCGACGCCGATCCGCACGGTGACCCAATGGGTCATCGGCCACGACGACGTGCTGGGGCCGCAGCGGCTCACCGACCTGGCGGGACGCACCGTCGAGGTGATGGCGGGTTCGCCGCTGGCGGACACCTTGCGCGGACTGGACGAAAAGTCGCGCCCGCAGGTGGTCGAGGTTCCCGGAGTCGATGAGATGGAACTGCTGGCGCGCGTTGCGGAGCACAAGGCGGAACTGGTCGCCGTGCATGAAATCCATCTCGACCTGGGCGTGAACTTCTACCCGGAGCTGATCCCCCTGCTGCAATTGCCGGGCAAGCTGGAGATCGGCTGGGCCTTCGGCGGCGAAGGTGCTGCCGCGCTGCGCGCCAGAGCCGACGCCTTCATCGCCGCTGCGCGCGCCGATGGCACGCTGGCGCGCATCCACGACCGCTACTTCGGCCACATCAAGCGCATCAATGCGACCGGCATCGCGCAGTTCCTCGACGATACCAAGATAAAGCTGCCGAACTGGCGCCGCCACTTTCAGTCGGCGCAGGATCTGACCGGAATCGACTGGCGCCTGCTCGCAGCGCTCGCCTATCAGGAATCGCATTGGGATCCGCTGGCCACCTCGCCCACAGGCGTGCGCGGCATGATGATGCTGACGGAGGACACGGCCGACCATCTGCGCGTCACGAACCGCCTCGATGCGCAGGAAAGCATCCGCGCCGGTGCCCGCTATTTGGCCGAACTGGTGGAACAGGTACCCGCCAGCGCGAAGCATCCGGACCGCCTGTGGCTGGCCTTGTCGGCCTACAACCTCGGCATGGGCCACTTTCGCGGCGCCCGCGCGATTGCCAAGCGCATGAAACGCGACCCGGACATCTGGTACGACATGAAGCAGGTGCTGCCGCAGCTGGCGCGGCCGGAGATCTACGCGCGGCTGAAGAGCGGAGCCGCGCGCGGCGGCGAA
>Ga0207969_100471_pt1 | contig 18602 bp, 14 predicted proteins | sample LakWasMet25_LOW6_2_FD_183869 | JGI IMG/M metagenome (GOLD analysis project Ga0207969, IMG submission 183869) | Freshwater sediment methanotrophic microbial communities from Lake Washington under simulated oxygen tension - Sediment Metagenome... | ecosystem: Environmental > Aquatic > Freshwater >... | reverse complement strand
CCGCCCGTCGGTCGCCCTGCGGCTTGCGTCCTCGCTCGACTCCCGCGGCGTGGCTCGGCCACGCCTTGGTCGCTCGCTCCGGGCGCGCTCGCAGGATCGACGCGACGGATCGGGCGCGAATCGTCCGGTTGCTGCGCGGAGGCCCCTTATCACCGCACGCGCACGCAGTACGAGCCCGCGGCGGCGCCGTAGGTCGGGCCCGCGACGGGCTCACACGAGAACCCCGAAGGGCACGCGCAGAGCGAGGAGGGATCGAGGCCATCGGTGACGCCGGCCAGGCCCGCGCAGCGGCAGGAGCAGTGGACGCGGTCGGCGGCGCGCGCGCCGGTCGGGTCGGAGGGCTCCGCGTAGCGGTCGACCAGGCACGCACCCAGGGCGCACTCGGGGTTGTTCGCCTCGAGGTATCGCTCCGTGCCCAGGAAGCACCCGGTCGAGCCCGGGGTGCACGAGGCGCTGCCGTCGGGGCGCGTCGGGTGGCACTGCGCGCCGATCGGCGCGCGGCAGGTCGCGGGGGTGATCGGGTGCTCCGGGGTCTGGCGTCGCGCGCACTCGAGGATCGTCTGCATGCCAGCCTGAGGCTCGTCGCCCGACGTGAACCGGATCTCCGCCGAGCAGGCTGCGGCGCCCAGGCGCGCGAAGAACCCGTGCCCCGCCGTCGGCGCCGTGGCGCCCACGGGGAGCGGGAGCTGGTCGACGAAGCAGTCTCGCTCGCCGTACCGATGGCGGCCGCGCGCGGCGTCGCAGGCCACCGTCGCGCCGGACGACGACGTCTCGATGACGGTGCAGTCGATCTTCGTCCCGGTGCTCTCGGTGTGCGAAGGGGGGGGCGCCGAGACGCAGCCGTCGGCGCGGATCGGGACCTGCGACGTCCCGAGCAAGGTGGGCACGTTGGCGCCGCAGGCGCCGCCGTCGACCGCGTCGGACGCGTCGGCGGACTCGATGGCGGACGCATCACGCGCGACCACGTCGACGCGGTCGTAGCACGCGCCCAGGAGGCAAAGCGAAAACAGCGGGGACAGGTTCTTCATGGCGGCTCCCTTTCACCCTCGTGAGTGCGGTGCCCCCGCGCGCGCCATTGAAGAATCGACACCCGCTGAGCGCTATCTGCGCTGTCGCCTGGAGCTGATCCCCGCGCCCACCAGGCTCTTCAAGGTCCGGCGCAGTACCGCACGGCGGCCATGCAGACGCCGTCGACGCAGCGGTACGCGTCGCACTCTCCGGGCGCCTGGCAGGGCTGACCGGGCGCTCGGAGGCGCACGCATCGGTCGGTCGGGGGCCGGCCGTCGCGCTCGCTCACGTCGCACCGGAGCGGCGCGGTGCACACCCCGAGCGAGAGCATCTCGGCGCGGTCGAAGCACGGCTCGCCTTCCCCGAGGGGCACTGGGCGCTGATCGATGCAGCGCAGCGAGGCGCGGCCGCACCGGCCGGGGGGCGCGCAGGCGCGGGCGGCGTTGTCCCTCGTCGCGGGGCCGCCGCAGGTGGCGCCGAGCGCCGCGACGCCGACGCAGGTGCCTTCGAGCAGGCGCGAGCGGTCGGTCACGCGGGTGTAGTCGAGGCAGCGGGTCGGGTCGTCCGGGTCGAACACGCAGCAGTGCCCCTGCTCTGGGACGCAGGTGCCGACGTAGGTCGCGGTCGTGGGGTCGCGCGGCAGCCGACAGGAATGGCCCGGCGTCGCGACGGGCCGGAACATCCGCCGCCCGCGGCCCCCGGAGCTGGGCCGAAAGCAACTGTTGTCGCCGACGCTGCCCCACGGATCGCCGTCGCAGCGGTACGCGCGCAGGGCCTCCGCACAGCGCGCCGCCTCCTCGGGGACGTAGGTGACCTCGCCGTGCTCGGCGGCCGCGAACCAGTCGCGGAAGATCCAGTCGCGGAAGATTTCGGTCATCACCGCGGGGCACTGCGCCGCATCCATCGTCCCGAGGCGCCGTTGGAGCGCCTCGGGGACCACCCCGGGGTTCCACAGAATTTCGAGGTGCATCCACTCGCGCGAGGGCGCGTCGCAGCAGCGGAAGAGCGCCGCGCAGTAGTTCTCCGCCGCGTAGGCCGGCAGCTCCGGGAGTCGATCGACCGGGGGCGCCTCGGCCGTCGGAGCGTCGATCGTCGGCGGGCGATCGACCCCGAGCGGGTCGCGGCCCGCGTCGCTGTGGGTGCCGGTCACCGAGTTCGCACATCCCAGCACCAGGACCAGCCACGCTCCGCCCAAGGCCACGCTTCGCATCGTCACGCCACCTGCCCGCGCAGCGTAGCAACCCGCGGACGCCGCCGTCGCCTTCGTATCTACGCGAAGGTCATGGGCTGCGGCGGGTTCTCCACGCGCCGTCGCGCTGCTCCACGCCCGCCGCTGAGCGCCCGGTCGGCGTTCACAACGGTTGTGAGCGACGATCACAACGGTCGTGAACGGCGATGAGGTGGTGTCCGGGGACATGGCGCATGGCCTTCGAGGGGCGAGCGACGTCGTGGAGCGTCCGTGGCGCGTCGTCTCTGGTAGGGTGCGGCGGGTGCGACATACGGCGGCGATGGCGTGGGCGATCGGGGCCCTGGCGGCGGGGTGCGAGCAGCCGCGCACGGAGATCGTCGTGCGCGTCGACTCCGAGCTCGCCTGGGGCGTCGGGGCGACGGTGCAGTCGCTGGTCGTGAGCGTGCGCCGGAGCGGCGGCGATGGCCCGCTGCGCGACCGCCGCACCGTCGTCCTGGGAGCGGCCTCAGGCCAGCAGCCGCTGCCGCTGCACGTCGGCGTGCTCGCGGGCGAAGACGTCGCCACGCCGGTGTGGATCGAGGCGCTGGGCTGCGGCGGTCCCAACGGATGCACGGCGGCGCAGGCGGTGGTGGCGCAGCGGGCGGTGGTGCGCTTCGCGGCCGGCCAGACGCTGGAGCTGCCGCTGCGGCTGACGGCGGACTGCGCCCGGGCCACGTGCGCGAACGACGAGCGCTGTGCCGTGGGCCGCCGGTGCGAGCCGGCGACGCGGGCCCAGCTCGACCTGGGCCCCTTCGAGGGGGTCGTAGGTCCCATGGGGACGGACGCGGCTCCCCCGGGCGACACGCCCGTAGCGATGGACACGCCCGTGGCGATGGACGTCGGGGCCGATGTCGGCCGTGCGATGGACCTTGGAGCGGACGCCGGTCCTGTGAGGGACGCGGCCGTGGACGTTCGCCCGGTGATGGACGTCGGGGCGGACGCGGGGCGCGACGCGGGGCTCCCACCCGCGGACGACGGGGCGGTCTGCCCGAGCGGTCAGGTGCTCTGCGGGAGCGCGTGCCGAAGCGTGCAGGTCGACCCGGGCCACTGCGGCGGGTGCGGTCGGGCGTGCTCGTCAGGCCAGACCTGCGTGGCGGCGGTCTGCACGACGCCCCCGCCGTGCCCGGCCGGCATGCGGCTGATCCCGGCTGGGATGTTCGAGATGGGGTCGACGACGGTCGCGGACGAGCAGCCGAGCCACGGCGTGCGACTGAGCGCGTTCTGCCTGGACGAGACCGAGGTGACGGTGTCGGCCTTCGGGGCGTGCGTGACGGCCGGGGCGTGCGTGACGCCCGGCGAGAGCCCCACGTGCAACTGGAGGGTCGAAGGGCGCGACGAGCACCCCGTCAACTGCGTCGACTGGGAGGAGGCGCGCGCCTACTGCCAATGGCGCGGAGCGACCCTCCCGACGGAGTCCCAATGGGAGTACGCGGCTCGGGTCACGAGCAGCCGTACGTACCCATGGGGCAACGACGCGCCGGGCTCACAGCTGTGCTGGTCCGGCGGCGGGACGAGCCGATCGGGCACCTGCGCGGTGCGCTCGTTTCCCCTCGGCAACTCGCCCTTCGGCCTCTCCGACATGGCGGGCGGCGTCTGGGAGTGGGTCGCCGACTGGTACGGGCCGTACACCGGATCGGCGGGCTCCTACGTCCTCGACCCGCCGGGCCCGACGAGCGGGTCGGCGCGCGTGATCCGCGGCGGGACATGGGACAACACGGTGCCCGGCGACGTGCGGGCGGCGAACCGCTTCCTGCTGATGCCGCTCCTCCGCGACGTCCACGTGGGGATGCGCTGCGCCCGCGCGCCGAGGTAGGGCGATCAGGAGTCGGCGATCACCACCACCCGGTCGCCCTCGGCGAAGGTCACCCGGGCGCTCTTCTTGGGGTTGAGCTTCGGCGCGCGGCCTCGGGTCGTCCCGGCGATGTCGTAGCCGATGGCGATCTCGCCACGTCGGCGCGCCGCCTCGATCACCGCGGAGAAGTCCACCGCCTCGCCCGTCGCCACGTAGGCGCTGGCGTCCTTCAGGTAGATCTCCGCGCCGTCGGCGTCGAAGAGGTCCTCGAAGACGGCGCCGAGGTCCTTGTTCTCGGCGAGCTGGGCGAGCAGCAGGCTGATGAGGTTCTCGCTGACGATGAAGTCGTCGGTCTCGGTGACCTCCGCGAGCTTCTGGTTGCGCGCGTCGAGCATCTCGCTCACCACCGAGAAGGTCTCGCCGTGCTTCTGCTCGATGTCCCGCAGGTGGAGCAGCGTCACCAGGGTGATCGCGTCGGCCTCCTGCACCCCGCGCCTGTCCGCGTAGGAGAGGGTGATCACGTGCTGAAAGCCGCTCACCCCGGCCGCGTCGAGCACCCTCCGGTCGTTGATGTCCCCCTTCACCGTGCGGACCTTGTGGTTCACCAGCTCGGACTCCAGCGCGTCGATGTCCTCGTCGGGCGAGCCGTCCTCCGCGATGATCGTGAGCTCCGAGCCCGGCACCGCGTACTTGTCGAGCTCGCTCACCACCGTGGCGCCGCGGCTGTTCCACCCGAGGATGAGCGTGCGCTCGGGGGCGCGCGCCGCCTCCACCGCGGGCCGCAGCACGGACTCGTCGACCTTCGGCGTCCCTCGGGCCGCGGTGATCTTGTCGTCGTCCTCGGCGATCACGATGAGCGCGTCGCCCGCCGCGAGCTTCGTGCCCATCGCGGGCAGCAGCTGCGTCTTCCCCCCGGCGGTGCGTAGCCCGATGACCGCGGCGTCCTCGAAGGCGTCGAGGGACTCCCCGAAGGTCTTGCCCGCAAGCGCCGGGGCCTTGTGGAAGTAGATCTCGTCGCCGCCGAAATCGAGCAGCTCGGTGTAGATCGCCGAGAGCCCCGACTGGCGGCACGTCTGCACGGCGATGCGCGCGATGACGTCGCCGGACATCACCAGCTCCACCTGGTCGCGGCCCACCATGCGCGCCGGGACGCGGTTCTTGACGTCGCGGATCTCCGCCACGATGTGGTGTTTGCCCGACTCGCGCGGCTTGTGCCCGACCAGCGCCAGGATGGTCTTGATGACGCTCGCGTCGGGGTCCGCCGACTCCTCGGGCCCGAGCACCACCACGGCGCGCGCGGTCTCCGGGCTGCCCAGGTCGAGGTCGTCGAGGTCGATGGGGCTGCCCCTCCTGCACACCACCCGCGAGCCGCGCAGGTCGGGCACCTTGGTCGCGAGCTCGTCCTCCATCTCGACCTTGTCCTTGTCGGCGAGCACCACGATCACCCCGCCGCCGGCCTTGTTTTCCGAGGCCGCGCAGAGCTCGCTCACCACCGTGAAGACCTGCGCCGACCAGCCCAGGATGAGCGTGTGCCCCTCCTCCAGGACGCGGCTGCGGCCCTTGCGCAGGTCGTCGAGCCGGGCCTCCAGGCCGCTGTTGAGCACGCCGATGAAGGCGCTCACGATGAAGATGCCGCCCAGGGTGACCGCCAGCATCAGCGCCAGGTAGAGCTTGCTGCCGTCGTCGCCGCCCACGGCGCCGGCGTCCATGGCGCGCATGCCGCTCATCCAGATCAGGGTGATGAGCCCCGGGCGGTGGCCCTCCGCGTCCGCGGGGGCGACGCCGAGCGCGTACACCAGGACGCCGCCGACGATGACCACCAGCAGCGAGGCGAGGGCGAGCGCCCCGACGAGGGCCATGGGCCCGCGGGACATGAAGTTGTCGAAGCGATAGCGGAAGCGATCTCGGGCGGTGACGGGTCGGCGCATGGGCCGCGGTATCGCCCGAAGCGCGGCGGGGCGGCAAGCGCCCTGCAATCACGTCACTGCACGTTGCCGAAGCCCGGGAGCACCGAGTTGATGACGCTGTTGATGGTGTTGGTGGCGCCGCGCATGAAGAAGTCGCGGGCGACGGTGCCGTGGGTCTCGAAGGGCGCGCGGATCGAGACGTAGTGGTCGACGGTGACCTCGCCGCGGAGGGTGTAGTTGAGCTGCGGCGCGCCGCTGGCGACGAGCAGCGAGGCGGGCACTCCTCCCCAGGGGATGGTCATGGTGGCGCTGACCGGGGTCCAGCGGCCGGGGGGGATCTGCGCGGCCACGGCGGAGACGCCCGCGCCGATGTCGTTGCCCTCGATGATCATACGGGCGCGCAGGTCGTGGAGGTTGAGGGTGAAGGTGTTGGTGTTGTAGGCGATGAAGTCGACCTGGAAGGTGAGCCCCGCGCCGTCGATGCCGGTGAAGCGCAGCTCACGCGCCTGGATCTGTGGCACCTCGGCGGTGACGGTGCACCCCACGGAGGAAAGACCGGCGAGGCCGAGGGCGAGGAGGAGGTGACGGCGTGTGGGGCTCATGGCGGCATCGCTCCAGAGAGGGAGTCAGGTCGACGAGGGGCGGACGGGTCTTATACGCCGGAAGGGGCGCGGAGCTGTACGGCCCATCGCCGGGGGGGAGCGCTCACCAGCGCGAAGGCAGCGCGACCCGTCGAGTGCGGCCCTCGTAGAGCACCTCGACGGAGCTCGCCCCAGAGGGGGACGGCGGCACGAGCACGTGCACCTCGTCGCTGTCGCCGAGCGGGTCGGCCTGGGCCACCGAGCGGCGGAGGAGCAGGCCCGAGGCGTCGAGCCAGCGGAGCGTCGCGTTGCCGCCGACGGCCGCGGGGAGGTCGAGGGCGTCGAGCCACTCGCTCTCGGCGCCGTGGTCGAAGCGCAGCACCCTGTGGCGGAGCGTCGGGCGAGCGGCGAGCGAGGAGCCCCGCAGGTCGATCGAGGCGTTGGAGCCGTTGACCGCGATGATCCGCTCCCAGAGGGCGGTGTAGTTGTAGTCGGAGATCCAGCGGGGCTGGCAGTAGCCCATGAAGTCGAAGGCGTTGGGGCGCACGAGCCCGCGGCGCCGCTCGTCGAAGCCCCATCCCCCGATGGTTCCGCCGCGGTAGGGGAACTCCGGGTCGGGCCCGGCGGCGGCTCCGCAGGGGGCGTGCGCGCGGCCGTGGTTGTGACCGATCTCGTGCACGAAGGTCTCGGCGGCCCGGTCGTCGTCGAAGCCGAGGCCCGCGGCGACCCTCCCCCGGGGATCATCGGGGAAGGCCGAGAGGTAGCCCTGGCCGAGGGTGCAGGGGCCCTGGCAATACTCGTCGAAGTATTCCGTCGGGGCGACCATGCCGTAGTAGTAGTGGCTGGACGGCACCTCATCGCGGGTGCGCAGGAAGCGCAGCGACGAGATCATGGCGCCGAAGTCGGCGCTGCCCGAGGGGAGCAGCCCCCGGGACCAGGCGACGGGCTCGTGCACGGTGATGCGCACCTCGCGCACGGGGTACATCGCGCGCAGGGCCGAGCGCATCCGCTCGATCTGCTCGGGGGAGGTGTCAGGGAGCCTGCCGGACTTGTCGGCGTCCCAGCGCATCGGGACGAGGACGACGTCGATGCCGCCGCCGTCGTCCTGGGCGGGCACCGGGAGGGAGGCTCCGTCGGAGGGGAAGCGAGCGCCGTCGGGGGTGCCGGGCTCCACCTCCGCGCCGCCGGGAGCGAGCAGCCGCACCGAGAGCCGCGTGTCGGGCCCCATCGCCTCCTCCGGCACCTCGAACTGGAACACCGAACTGGTGTCGTCGTCGCGCGAGGCCCGCGAGATCAGCCGCCGGTCGCGGAGGACGGTCCCCTGCTCTCCGCGGCGCACCGTGAGCTCGCCCTCGACGCCCCGCGACTGATAGCCCGCCTCGGGGCGCACGTAGACCCGCACGACCGCGCTGCGCCCTGCGATCACCGGGATGCTCCTCCCGGTCACCACGCTGCCCGCCGCAAGGAGCGGCACCTTCACGGCCTGGAAGAGGGAGACGTCGGTGATGGTCAGCGCCCGGACGAGCCCCGGCGCCTGCGCGACGTCCGCGGCGGTGCTGGCGGTGACGACGTCGGTGGCGTCAGCCGCGCCCCGATCGGTGGCGGCGTCTGCGAGGGTGGTGGGGTCATCCCCGGCGCAGCCCAGGAGGAGCGACAGCGCGCACGGGGCGAGGCGGCGGGAGGGCTGCATGGGCGGTGGGAGTACGTGCGCCGATGGGCGGGGGTGTCAAGGCGACGGGCGGGGCGCCGTCGAGCGCCCTGCCGGGAGGATCAACCTCGGCCGTGGAGCGAGAGCGCGCGCTGGTGCGCCGTGTACGCGGGGATGGCGTGGGCGACGACCCCGGCCAGCGAGAGCGGCCCCGCCAGGAGGAAGAAGGCCGAGTAGAACATCGACGCGATGACGAACCAGAACAGTGCCCGGAGGAAGTCGCCGTTGTAGAGCTGTCCCGCGCCCGGGATGAAGAACGAGAGCATCGCAGCGGTACCGGCCTTGGTCATTCGAACCTCACAGTCGCGACTCCACAATGGTCGCGCCGGAGTTGTAGCCACGGGGGGAGGGCTTCGCACGTGGTGAGGGGGAAGAATTCCATCGGGCCCGACGAAGCGGCGCGGGTGGAGGCGGCGCGAGAAGCCCTGCTGGGCTGGTACGCCGCGAGCGCGAGGGCGCTCCCCTGGCGCTCCCGGGGGACCACGGCGTGGGCGACGTGGGTGAGCGAGGTGATGCTGCAGCAGACGCGGGTGGAGACGGTGGTGCCGTACTTCGCCCGCTTCATGGAGCGCTTTCCCACGCCGAGGCACATGGCCGAGGCGAGCGAGGCGGAGGTGCTGGGGCAGTGGGCGGGCATCGGGTACTACCGCCGGGCGCGCTTCCTCCACGCGGGGGCGAAGGCGGTGTGCGAGCGCCACGGGGGGGAGGTTCCGCGGGGGGTGGAGGCGCTGAGGGCGCTGGAAGGGGTCGGGGAGTACACCGCGGGCGCCATCGCGAGCATCGCCTTCGGAGAGCGCGCCGCGCTGGTGGACGGCAACGTCGAGCGGGTGCTCACCCGGCTCTTCGCCATCGAGGGGGACCCGAAGTCGTCGGCGGTGAAGAGGCACCTGTGGGCGCTGGCCGCGGGCTTCGCCGACCACCCCGACGCGGGCGCGGTCAACCAGTCGCTGATGGAGCTCGGGGCGACGGTGTGCGCCCCGGCGGCGCCGCGCTGTCTTACCTGCCCCGTAAGGTCGATGTGCAGGGCGGCGCAGGAGGGAGAGCCCGAGAGATACCCCGAGAAGGCCCCAAGGAAGGCCCCGCGCGACGAGGACTGGACGGCGCTGCTGGGGCTCTACCAGGGGAGGGCGCTGCTGGTTCAGAGCGCGCTCGGGCGCTGGGAGGGGATGCTGGTTCCGGTGATGGTCCCGGGGGCGGTCGACCCCGCCTCGCTGGCGGGCCGCGCCGGGGCCCACGCCGTCATGGACCACGGGGTGGTGGTGCACGTGCTCACCCACGCCCGGATGCGGCTGCGGGTGTTCTCCGCCACCCTCGACGAGGCCCCTACGGAGGGCACCCTGGTGTCCATGGACGCCCTCGCGGGCCTCGCTGTGCCCAAGGTCACGCTGCGGGTGCTGTCGGCGGTGCGTTCCAGCGTAGACGCAGCCCCCAGGCGAGGGCGCTGAGCTGCAGGGCGCCGCCGAGCAGGCGCGCCGAGAGCAGGGCGAGGCTCCCTCCGCGGGCGTCGTGGATGACCACGCCGCGCCAGGCGGTGGCGGCGGTGAAGCCGTGGGCGCCGAGGGACAGCAGCGCGCCGAGGGCGGCGAGCGCGAAGAGGGCTCGGCGTGCGCGGCCGTCCGTCGGGGCGAGCGCGAGGGTGACCAGGGCGGTGACGAAGGCGTGCATGGAGAGCCGCGCGGCGGCGATGGGGTAGCCCGCGAGGTGCCACGTCGACGACGGAGGCTGGAGCGCCACGAACTCCCAGACGGAGGAGAGCGCCCCCACCGCGAGGCACGCGAGCGCGAGGCGGACCAGCGAGCGATCGGCGCTCACGGGGCGACGCTCTCCCCCATCGCCGAGAGGGCCTGACGGGCGCCGCGGTGGCCCGGGTCTCGCTCGAGCACCATGCGCAGCGCGCGGACGGCCTCGGCGCGCTGGCCCATGGCGTTGCGGGCCTTGCCGATGAGGACGCGGGCGTCGAGGGCGCCTCGGCCGCCCTGGGCCACAGCGTCGTTGGCGTGGGCGATGGTCTCCTGGTAGCGACCGGCGGCGAAGGACTGCTGCGCGAGGGAGAGCGCGCTGTGAGCGCTGCGCCGCGCCGGAGGAGCGCCCGCATCGACGAGCGCCGCGGGAGAGGGAGCCGCGACCACCGAGGGAGCGGGCGCGGGCGGAGCGGCGATGGGAGCGGGCGCAGGCGGAGCGGCGACGGGCGCGGGCGCAGGCGGAGCGGCGATGGCGACGGGGGCGGCGGCGACCGGAGGAGGAGGAGCGGGGGTGGGGGGAGGATTACCCCGTCGGGTAAGGCCGACCGCGGCGGCGAGGGTGACGACGGCGGCGAGGGAGACGACGGCGGCGAGGGGCCACCGGCTGCGGGAGCGCGCCGGAGGGGGAGGCGGTCGCAGCAGCGCGGTGGCGGACATGGTGACCGTGTCGGGGATCCCATCGGCAAGCGGAGGCGCGGCGTCGAGGGGGCGACCGAGCGCGTCTGCCAGCAGGGCGGCGGACTCGAAGCGGTCGGAGGGGTCCTTGGAGAGGCAGCGGAGGATGATGGCGTCGAGGCCCGGGGGGATGTTCGCGGAGGGAGCGCGGCGGCGGGGGGAGTCGGGCTCCTGGGCCATGTGGCGGGCGAGCAGCTCGACCATCGAGGCGTCCTGGAAGAGCTGGCTCCCGGTGGCGCACTCGAAGAGCACGGCGCCGAGGGAGTAGAGGTCGGTGCGGGCGTCGACCTCCCGGCCGCGGGCCTGCTCCGGGGCCATGTACGCGGGCGACCCGAAGAGCTCGCCAGCGCGGGTGACGTTGGCGTCCGTGCCCCCGAGGATCTCCGCGTTGGAGGTCTTGGCCACCCCGAAGTCGAGCACCTTCACGGCGCCGTCCTCGGTGAGGAAGATGTTCTCCGGCTTGATGTCACGGTGCACCACCCCGACGGCGTGCGCGGCGGCCAGCGCCCTCGCCACCGCGGTCCCGATGCGCACGCACTCGGCGACCGGCAGTCGGCCCTGCTCGGAGGTCTTCGCCCGCTCCAGCCGCGCCCTCAGCGACTCGCCTCGCAGCCGCTCCATGGCGAAGAAGAGCCGCCCGTCGTCGGTGGTCCCGAGGTCGTAGACGTGCACCAGGTTGGGGTGCGACAGCGCCGCGATGGCCCTGGCCTCCAGGCGGAAGCGCTGCACCAGCGACGGGTCCGACGAGAGCGCGGGGGACAGCACCTTCAGGGCCACCGGGCGCCCGAGGTCCATGTGCTCGGCGGCGTAGACCTCCCCCATGCCGCCGGCGCCGATCTGCGCCCCGAGGCGGTACGGCGTCCCTGGCAGCACCCGCGGGTCGCGCGGGGCGAGCGGCTCGGTGTTCACCTGCTGCCTCAGCCTCGGCGGGTCGGCGGTGGTCCCGCGCTGCGACCGGGCCTCGGCGATCCAGCGTCGGTTGCGCTCGGACTCGGCCTCCTGGGCGCCGGGGAGCATCTCCCTCAGCCCCTCGGAGATCACCTCGCGGTCGATGCGAAGGCCCTCGGCCTGGGCGAGGTCGAGCAGCGCGCGGCGCGCGGTGGTCGCGTCGGCGAAGCGCTGCGCCGGATCGAAGGCCGTCATGCAGGCGACCCAGCGATCGAGCGAGGCGGGGACGTCCGGGCGCAGGGTCGAGGGCGGGGCGGGGCGGTGGGATCCGTCGGCGAGGACGCGCAGGTGGTCGACGATGTCGAGGGTCATCCAGTCGCGCAGGGTGAGGAGCTCCCAGGCGACGACGCCGATGGCGTAGAGGTCGGTGCGAGGGTCGAGGGGCTCGCGGCGGGCCTGCTCTGGGGACATGTACCCGGGCTTGCCAAAGATGGCGCCGTGGACGGTCTGCGCGCTGCGTCCGGCGGCGAGGGCGGTGCCGAAGTCGAGCACCTTCACGTCGCCGTCCCAGGAGGCGCGCATGTTCTCTGGGGAGAGGTCGCGGTGCACCAGGTGGAAGGGCGTCCCGTCGAGGCCCTGCGCCCGGTGCGCGTAGGCCATGCCGTCGAGCACCGCCGCGAGGCAGGAGAGCACCACGTCGAGGGGGGGGTACCTCCGTGAGCCGCGGCCCGCGTCGATGAGCTCGGCGAGGTCGGTTCCGCCGACGTACTCCATCGCGAGGAAGGGGACGCCCTGCTCGATGGCGACCTCCATCACCTGGCCGATGTTGGGGTGCTGAAGCGCGCAGAGCACCCGGCCCTCGTCCAGGAAGCGCGCGACAAGGTTGTCCTCGCCGGTGAACTCCGCGCGGATGGTCTTCACCACGCAGAGCTTCTGGGCGTGGGCGATGGAGCCCGCGAGCGCCAGGTGGATCTCTCCCATGCCGCCGCGGGCGATGGTTCCGAGCAGGAGGTAGCGGCCGAAGGAGCGGCTGGACCCCGAACCGGAGAACCGGGGAGCGGCCGGGTCGGTGTCAGCGGGGTCGGGCATCGGCTGGGAGGGTGAGAGCGAGCGTCACCCCCGAGGGCGGAGCGCGACGGAGCGTTGGAGGAGAGAGCGGAAGGAGGTCGACGCGGGCTTCGGGGAGGCGTCAGTGAAGTGCGCGGCGACGGGGGCGGCGGGCATCGAGGGGGCGAAGCGCTCGGAGCGTCGCTCGGAGGGCTCCTCGCGGGCGACGCTGGGGGTCGCGGTGGTGATGGGCAGCGGCGGCGCCGGGACCTGGTTCACCTTGGGGAGCGCTCGTCCCACGCGGAAGGCGACGGTCTCGACGTGGTCGGCCTCGTCGTCGCCGAAGCCCGGGGAGACGACGGATCCAGCGGCGAAGGAGGCCGCGATCCGGTCGTCGGCCTGCTGCGAAGGAGACGCGGCGGGGAGAGAGGTCTTCGGGGCCGCGGTCGGCGCCTCGGGCACGCGGCGAGAGACCTGCGTGGAGTCCATGGAAGCTGCGACGGAGGGCAGCACCTCGAGCAGCGTGGACTTGGCGGCCTCGGGGGCGGCCTTCGGCGCTTCGACCACCGCGGGCTTGGGGGCTTCGGCGACGGGCTTCGGGGCCTCGGCGACGGGCTTCGGGGCTTCGACGACGGCGGGCTTCGGGGCCTCGGGGCGCAGCGCTTCGAGGCGCGGGGCCTCGCGCTTGAGGGGCTCCGGGGCGATGGCCTTCGGGGCGGGGGAGGTGGCGAGGACGGGCACCTCGACCGGGGCGGCCACGCGGGGGAGGGCGCGGCGAGCGACGACGCGGTTGAGCAGGGTCTCGAGGCGGGCGATGACGTCGGAGCTCATGCGGAGGCACCTCCCAGGAGGGTGGCGAGGATCTGTGGCCCGGGCTCGCCGCGGCCTGCGCGCGCTCGGACGAACTCGCACGCCGCCTCGGAGCCGAGGAAGAGGGTGATGCCGTCGGCGTGGGTGGAGAGCACCGCGGCCTGGGTAGGCACCCGGGTGACCTCGCTCACGACCTGAGAGACGAGCGTCGCGGCGAAGCGATGGAAGTCGGCGTGGGTGGAGGGGGGGGAGTTCCAGAGGAGGGTGAGGGCGTCGCCGTAGCGCTCGAAGGCGCAGGTGCCGAGGCCGCGCTGGCCGAGGGCGAGGGCGATGGCGTAGGCGACCTCCTCGGGGGTCGGGTCGGCGGTGCCGTCGAGGATGATCGCCGCGTCGTTGGCGACGCTGTCCGCCAGCGACTTCGCGAGCGGCACGAGCTCATCCCCCATGGCCGCGATCGCGCGCGCCAGCCACACCGTGGGCACCGCGACGGCGCGGTCGACGGAGGGGGTCTTCAGCTCGATGCGACCATGGGACAGGTCCACCGTCACGGCGCTCGCGAGGGGGTGCAGTCGGGTTGCCATCGGGCCGGGACGATCGCACACCGCGCTCCGCGCCCGCAAATACCTTGGAACCTCCAACCCCGCTGGCACACTCACCCGGCGATGCCCCTCTCCCGATACGCGCTGTCGCTCTCGCTCGCCCTCTGTCCCAGCGCGGCGGCGGCGCAGTCGCCGGGGGCGATCCCCACCTGGCCCGAGCGGGCGTGGGGTCAGGCGATTGCTCCCGACGGGGTGCGCCCCACCGGCGAGCTCGGGGTGCTTCGCTCCTGGCGCGCTCCGGTCGATGTGCACGTGATGCCTGGCGTGGACCCCGCGACCGCCGCCTCCGCGCTCTCCGAGGCCGAGGCCGTGATGGACTCCCTGGAGCAGCGCACCGGCATCGCGCTCCCTCTCCCCGACGGCGACCGCGGTGGAACCCCCTCCTTCGACCTCTACCTCTACGCCCGCCGCTCCCCATCGGGTCGGGCTCTCCCCGACGCCCTCTCCTACGCGGGACCGTGGGACCGCGCGAGCGCCTTCGCCATCGTCGAGGCGGGCGTCGACCCGGCGGCGAGGCGTCGCGCGGTGGCGCAGTCCATCGCCGAGGGCTGCGTGTACGGAGCGAAGGCCGATCACCCCATCGGCTTCGTGAGGGCGATGGGCGCGATGCTCGCTCGGAGGGCGACGGGGGCCGAGCTCGACCCCGATGATGTGAGGGAGTTTCAGCGCGAGCCCCAGCGGGCGTGGTGGTCCGACGACGCGCGCTCCCCGGCGGCGCAGCGAGGGGCGGCGGTGGTGCTCGACGCGATGTCCTCCCGCTGGGACGACGAGCGGGGAACCTTCCTCCGCGGCCTGCTCGAAGCCCCGGTGCAGCGCACCCCGCCGGGCTGGCCCCGGCTCTGGGACGAGCCCGACGTGATGGAGGTGCTGCGGCGGGTGACGCGCGACGAGCCCCGGGGCTTCTGGGGCGCGCTGCTCACCGCGGCGAGCGCCCGCGCGGTGCTCGACCCTGCTCCTCCTGCGCGCACTGTGCAGTGGTCGGAGCTTCCCTCGTGGACGCTGGTGACGGGCGTGGCGCCGACGGGTCAGGCCTCGATGGTGCTCGACCTGGGCGACGCCCCGCTGCGGGCCGCCGTGGGGGTGTGGGTGCACGCGTCGCCCTACCACCGCTGGATGGCCTCGCTGCTGCGCCTCGACCGCGGCGGCAGGGTGATGGGGAGCGTGGACTCGGAGCTGATCTCGACGGGAGAGTGGTCGGCGCAGGTCGATGCGCTGGAGGGCGTGGCGAAGCTGGTGCTGGTGGTGGTGAGCGCTGGCGACGAGCAGATGGACCCGGACGGAGAGCCCATCCGCGACGGCTGGGTGGCGATGAACGTCGGGCGGATCTGATCCCCGACTCTCACCGCCCTCACTTCCCGCTCACCTCACGCAGAGCACCACCGCCGAGCCGATGAAGCCGGCGCTTGAGTCGACCTCCACCCGCAGCGGCGAGCCGCTGTAGCCCGCCGGGCAGGAGCACCCACCCGTGACGGGGTTGCCCGCCCGGCAGCCGACCCCGCCCGGGACGGCGTCGTCCACCTGGTAGGCCCCGCCGAAGCTCGGCCTCGCTCCGCCGCTTGCGACGCAGAGCGAGGGGTTCGACCCGATGATCCCGCTGCCCGTCCTCACCAGCGTGCGGAACCCGATGCGGGAGTAGCCCCCCGGGCAGGAGCACCCTCCCGTGTAGGGGTTGGCCGCGCGGCACCCCGCGCCCCCGCCCACCGCGTCGTCCTGCTGGAACCCTCCGCCGAACTCGCCCGTCGCCGAGGCCCCGCAGAAGGTCGCGCTGGCGGCGATCTGGGTCCCCCGGCCGGCGCAGTCGTTGATCACCCTCCAGGTGAAGGTGCTCGCGAAGCCTCCGGGGCAGCCGCAGGTGCCGGTGAATGCGTTGGCGTTGAAGCAGCCCGAGCAGGGCGCATCGCTGGTCTCGAAGCCTCCGCCGAAGCTGCGGCAGGCGCCCTCGCGGCACACCCCCGAGGGGCAGCGCGTGCCGCAGCCGCCGCAGTTGTTGGCGTCGTTGGTGGTGTTCACCTCGCAGCCGTTGGCGGCGCTGCCGTCGCAGTTGGCGAAGCCCGCGGCGCACGCGAGCACCGTACACGCCCCCGCCCCGCAGCCCGCGGAGGCGGTGTTGGGGAGCGAGCAGGCCCTGGAGCACCCGCCGCAGTTGCGAGGGTCGGTGGTCACGTTGACCTCGCAGCCGTCGCTCGCCGCGCCGTTGCAGTCCGCGAAGGACCCGTTGCAGCTCGCGATGGCGCAGCGCCCGCCCGAGCAGGCGGGGGTCGCGTTGGCCAGCGAGCACGCGTTGCCGCAGGCCCCGCAGGACGACACGGTGGTCTGGGTGTTGGTCTCGCAGCCGTTGGCGGCGTTGCCGTCGCAGTCCGCGAAGCCGTCGTTGCAGCGCCCGATGGCGCAGGCGCCGCCGCGGCAGGCGGGCGTGGCGTTGGGCAGCGAGCAGGCGCGGCCGCAGGCTCCGCAGGAGGTCTCGCTGGTGGTGAGGCTGGTCTCGCAGCCGTCCGCCGCGCTGGCGTTGCAGTCGCCGAAGCCCGCGGCGCAGGTGGTCACGGTGCAGCGCCCGCCCGAGCACCCTGCGGTCGCGTTGGGGACGTCGCATGCGGTGCCGCAGCCGCCGCAGTGGCGGGGGTCGCCGGTGAGGTCGACCTCGCAGCCGTTGGTGGCGTTGCGGTCGCAGTCGCCGCGGCCCGCGCTGCAGGTCGCGAGGCCGCAGACGCCGGCCACGCAGGCGGGGGTTCCGCCCGCGACGGAGCAGGCCATGGAGCAGCTCCCGCAGTGGGTGGGGTCGCTACGGAGGTTCACCTCGCAGCCGTTGGCGGGGTTGGCGTCGCAGTCGGCGAAGCCGTCGTCGCAGCGGGCGATGGAGCACACCCCGCTCGCGCACATCCCGGTGGCGTTGGAGGGGTTGCACGCCCGGCCGCAGGCTCCGCAGTGCGTGGCGCTCACCCGGAGGTCGACCTCGCAGCCGTCGGTCTCGACGCCGTTGCAGTCCTGGAAGCCCATCACGCAGGAGGTCACGCACGACCCCGCGAGGCAGCCAGGGAAGGCGTTGGCGCGCTCCTCACAGGCCCTGCCGCAGGAGCCGCAGTTGGCGGCGCTGCGGCGCACGTCGGTCTCGCAGCCGTTGGTGGCGTTGGCGTCGCAGTCCCCGAAGCCCGTGGAGCAGGCGGCGATGGCGCAGGCTCCGGCCACGCAGGAGGGGGTTCCGTTGGGAGGGTTGCAGGCGGTGGAGCAGGTTCCGCAGTGGGTGAGGTCGGTGCGGAGGTCGACCTCGCAGCCGTTGGCGGCGTTGCCGTCGCAGTCGGCGAAGCCGGTGTTGCAGGTGAAGCCGCAGGCTCCGGCGGTGCAGGTAGCCGTGGCGTTGGCGGGGACGGGGCAGGCGGTTCCGCAGCCGCCGCAGTGGGCGACGGCGGTGAGGGTGTTGGTCTCGCAGCCGTTGGCGTTGTCGCCGTCGCAGTTGCCGAAAGGGGCGGCGCAGGTGCCGACGGTGCAGTTGCCGTTGAGGCAGACCGCGGTGCCGTTGGGGACCGCGCATCGGCGGTCGCACGCGCCGCAGTGGGCGATGTTGGCGAGCGGGTCGACGCAGGCCCCGGTGCAGCAGGACTGGCCCGCGGGGCAGGGGCTGTCGAGGGTGCAGCCGGTGACGCAGAGGTTGCCGACGCAGAGGGTTCCGGCGGGGCAGTCGGGGTTGGCGAGGCACTCGACGCAGGTGCGGGACACGCGGTCGCAGCGGCGGCCCGGGCCCACGGAGCCGTCGGCGGAGGTTCCTCCGTCGGAGGGGGCGGCGCCGGTGCAGGCGCTGTCGTCGCGGCAGCCGGCGACGCAGGTGTGGCTGGCGTCGTCGCAGTAGCGCCCGGAGGGGCACACGTCGCTGGTGGCGGAGCAGGCCACGCAGCGCCCGGTGGTGGTGTCGCAGACCGGTCCGCCGGGGTCGCTGGCGCAGTCGGCGTTGGCGGCGCAGCGGGTCGGGACGTCGGCGTCCATCACGGGCGCGTCGACCGGAACATCGACGGGCGCGTCGACGGGGACAGCGAGGGAGACCTCGGGGGTGTCCATGCCGGGGACGTCGGGTTTACCGAGGTCGGTGACGTCGATGGAGGTGTCCACCGCGGTGCCCGCGTCGGCAGGACCGCCGACGACCGAGGCCCCGGTGGAGCACCCGGCGGCGACCGTGGCGAGGAGAGCGACGACCAGGAGCTGATTCAGGACGCGCATGACCGCAACGGTAACAGAGCGCGCGGGAAGTCAGGGTCTGAGGAGCGGCCCGGGTGGCCGCATGGGCGGCTACTCTGGGTCGGAGGAGCGGCCCGGGTGGCTGCATGGGCGGCGACTCCGGGTCTGAGGAGCGGCCCGGGTGGCTGCATGGGCGGCTACTCAGGGTCGGAAATGGCGAATTGCATCGGAAGCAGGAGGAGTCCTATCGCTTCTAGCCATCTCTCGGCCTGGGGTACGGCGTGCGGCCTCTGCATAAGCGTGCAGCGCCTGACCCCAGGCAACATCCTGCCCATTGGTCTCAGGCGGATTGGACCTAGCCCTCAAGAGATTCTCTCGACCTGCGGAGGATTCGAGAGCTCTTGCGGAGGATGACGGATCTCTCCAGCGCGCAGACGTGGGCTCAGCAACGGT
>Ga0207969_100469_pt1 | contig 18652 bp, 14 predicted proteins | sample LakWasMet25_LOW6_2_FD_183869 | JGI IMG/M metagenome (GOLD analysis project Ga0207969, IMG submission 183869) | Freshwater sediment methanotrophic microbial communities from Lake Washington under simulated oxygen tension - Sediment Metagenome... | ecosystem: Environmental > Aquatic > Freshwater >... | reverse complement strand
AACTGCACCAGCCACGTCGCCTCGGCGAAGCTCAGGCGCAGCACGTAGAACACCACGCGGATCACCGCCAGCGAAGACAGCAGCGGCAATGCCAGCGACAGCACGCCGACGTGAATCCATTGCTCCGCCAACGGACGTGCCAGCAGCACCAGAACCAGCGCCAGCAGCGGAAAGGCGACGCGCTTCAGTCCGCCGCGGCCGAGCTCCCAGGCCCGCCCGCCGCTGGCCTGGCGGCCGGGAATCAGGCGCTCGCCCAGCTTGGCCAGCAGCAGGCAGACGGCGACGGCCAGCAGCTGCCAGACCAGATCCGGCTGGTGCAGATCGGAGAAGACTTCCCGCCACAGGCTGGCAAGCTCTTTTTCCATCATCTCAATTCGCCCTGCTCATTTTTTCGGCCTCGTCTCGGTGGCGCTGCCAGTTGTCCAGATAGCGCCGCACCAGCGCCGGATTGTCGCGCAGGATCAGCAGATTCTCGGCATTGCGCGCCTGTGCCGACCAGGTGAAATTGTAACTGCCGGTGATGACGAATCCGTGCGCCGTCGCGGCGTCGATCAGCAGCACCTTGTTGTGCGCGACGGCATAGCGCGTTTCCAGCCAGACCGGAATGCCCTCGGCGGCGAGCCTGGGAATCAGCGAACTCTCGCCCTTGTTCACCATCTCGCGATCGGCGAGGATCTCGACCGCAACGCCGCGTGCCTGCGCATCCTGCAGCGCCCTGGCGATCGAACGGCTGGTGAGCAGGTAGGCCTGCACATGAATGGTCTTTTTCGCCTCGCCCAGCGCGCGCACAATGGCACCCTCGGCATCGTCCCAGGGCGTGAACAGCGCTTCGACCGTGCCTGTCGCCGGCAGCGGCGTGGCGCCGGCGCCGACTGTCAGGCACAACAGGAGTGTGGCAAGCAGGCGCCTCACTTGGCGCGTTCCAGCACTGCCGCATAGAAGGCGTCGGTGCCATGTTTCTGCGGCGACAGATGCATGTCCTCGCCGCAGTCGATGACGATGCCCTGCGCCGCCAATACTTCCTGCGCCGACAGGCGATGGAAATCGCCATGCGCGGCGAGAAAGGCGTTCACGATCTCCTCGTTCTCCTCGGCCAGGATGCTGCAGGTCGCGTACACCAGCCGGCCGCCGGGCTTCAGCAGTTTCGCCGCGGCGGCAAGAATGGCGGCCTGCTTGACGACCAGCTCGTCGACGCTCTGCGGCGACTGGCGCCACTTGAGGTCGGGGTTGCGGCGCAAGGTGCCCAGCCCGGAACACGGCGCATCGACCAGCACGCGATCGACCTTGCCCTGCAGCCGCTTCACCCGCGTGTCGTTCTCGCCGGAGAGGCAGGCCGGATGCACGTTGGACAGACCGGCGCGCGCGGCGCGCGGCTTCAGCTTGGCGAGCCGCTTGTCCGATACGTCGAAGGCATAGAGACGCCCGGTGGAGCGCATCAGCGCACCGAGGATCAGCGTCTTGCCGCCGGCGCCGGCGCAGAAATCCACCACCATCTCGCTGCGCTTCGGCGCCAGCAGGTAGCCGAGCAATTGCGAGCCCTCGTCCTGCACTTCGATGCTGCCGTCGAGAAAGGCCGGATGCTTCTGCAGATAGGGCTTGGTCTTCAGGCGCAGGCCGAGCGGCGAATAGGGACAGGGCGTGGCGACGATGCCGTCGGCGGCGAGGCGGGTGATCACTCCCTCGCGCTCCGCCTTCAGCGTGTTCACGCGCAGGTCGAGCGGCGCCGGGGTGTTGAGCGCGCGCGCCAGCGCCAGCAGTTCCTCGGGCGACATGCGCGAAATTGGTACGGCCCCCGGCGCGGAAGAATCGTCCGCGCCGCCCCCCGTGGGGGCCAAGTCAATCTTGGGGCGGCCCATCGATTGACTTGTGAGGCGCTCGACCAGCCAGTCGGGAAAATCCAGTTGCTCGGCCAGCGTCAGCTCCGGTTCCGGCTGGCGCCGGATGTCCGCCAGCCACTCGGCTTCGCCGGGCAGCAGCGCGCCTTCGAGCTGGCGCTGCGACATGCCGCGCACGCGCGACAGCGAGAGCAGCACCAACTCACGAGGAGAAATGCGGCGCGGTCCCGATGGCTTCGGACCGCGCTTCGGCGTCGAGCCCGGGGCGAGAAAGGCCGGCTCCAGGTTCGGGCCGGAAGCAGCCAGGCGCTCCAGCAGGCGCTTCCTGCGCAGCACGGCATAGGCCGTTTCGGCGATGAAGGCGCGGTCTTTCGCGCCGCTCTTGCGCGCGCGGAAGAAAGCCGACAAGGCCGCATCGGCCGGCAGTGCAAAGGTCAATAGCTGTGCGGTGGCGGCCACCGCGGCGTTGAGCAGGTCGGCGGCGAGGCCCGCCTCGGCCGCCGGCTGCTCCGCCCCGTGTCCCGTGCCCGTTCGCGAGCCTTCGCGGCGCGGACCACCCCCGCCCCGTGCCGTGCCGCGCGGCTTGCCGTGCTTCCTGTCGTCGCTCATGCCGCGTCTCGCTTTCCTGCAAATGGGTTGAAGGGAATGTTCATTATTGCTCCTGAATCTCGATGTCCTGCGCGACCTGGTCGAAGATCTCGCCCTTGCGGTCGGTGAAGCGGATTTTCAACGGCAGCGCGCGCATGTCGGGCGCGATCCACAATTCGATGGTGTCATTGCCGCTCCTGATCCTCAAGCGCGATGCGCGTCGCTCGCCCGCCGGCAGTGCGAGGACCTCTTCGCCGAGCACTTCGATGCGATAAGTTTCCAGCTTGCGCCCGGTGGCAATCGGCATCTCCAGCGTACCTGCCTTCGGCGCCAGCAGCACCAGCTGGTAGTACATCGAGAGCATGTCCTGCGTGCCGGCGGCAATGCCGTCCTCGCGCCCGGCGTAGGCGACGACGCCGCGCGCCCAGTCGAAATTCGCCGTGTCCACACCGCCGACTCGTTCGTGGCGGAACTCGCGCGGCTTGAGGCCCGCGGCCGTAACCTCGCCTCGGCTGCTCTGCAGCACGCGCGCCGACTTGAAGAGGGCGACCAGCCCGGTGGTTTCGGCGACGCTTTGCAGCGTGTAGGTGAAGCCGTCCTGCTGCCAGGTATACGTCGTCTGACCGATCACGAAGCCTTCCTCGCCGCGCGTGATGGCGTAGCGCACGCGGCCCCTGGCCGGCAGCGCGATGCGGGCTGGGACCGGCGCCGGGGCGACAGTCGGCGCTGGCGAGACGGCGACCGGCGGCGGCGGCTCGACCGGCAGTGCCGCGGGCGGTGCACTCGACGCAGCAGGCACGGAAGGGATCGAAGGCATTGAATTTGCCGCCGTCGCCACGCGTTGCAGCCGCGGCTTGTCGGCGTGCGGCTTCGGGGCCGGCCTGGCGACCGGCGCTGCCTCCGTATGCGGTGCGGGCCTGGTCAGCACGGCGTCTATGGTCTGCGGCGCATCGGGGTCGCTGTCGCCGGGCAGAGTCCAGCCGGGACCCAGCAGCGCGGCGGCATGAATCAATGCCGAGGCGACCAGTGCCAGAGCGATCGGCATCTCAATCCGGCATCCCGGGCGCGCACGTCATTCGGTCAGCGGCGCATGCAACGCACCGCCCACCGCAATCTCGCCCGTCAATCGGGAACGCCCGGCGACCAGCTGCAGGCGGCCTTCGAGAAACCAGCGCGCGACTCGCGGGTAGAGCCGGTGCTCCTCGGCCAGGACACGGCGGCCCAGTCTCGCCTCGTCGTCGTCGGCCTGGACCGCCACGGCGGCCTGCGCGATGATCGGCCCGCCGTCGAGCGACGGCGTCACGAAGTGCACGCTGCAGCCGTGCAGCCGCACCCCGGCCGCCAAGGCCTGGGCGTGGGTCTTGATGCCGGGGAACAGCGGCAGCAGCGAAGGATGGATGTTCAGCAGGCGGCCTTCGAAGCGGCGCACGAAATCGTCGCCGAGGATGCGCATGAAGCCGGCGAGCAGCACCAGATCGGGCGCGTGGCGCTCGATCTCGGCCGCCAGCGCGGCATCGAACTCGGCTCGCGCGGCAAAGCCGCGATGATCGATCACGGCGGTGGCGACGCCGCGGCCGGCAGCGGCGGCGAGGCCGGCCGCATCCGGGCGATTGCTGATCACCGCCGCGCAGGCCCCGGGCAGGCCGGCATCGAGCAGCGATTCCATGTTGCTGCCGCGCCCGGAAATGAGGATCACGTAGCGCTTCATCGCAGCGTCGCCACCGGAAGAAACACCGCCGTGGCCAGGCTTTGCGCGACGCGGGCAATGGTGCGATGCCCCTTGTCGGCGATCAGGGCGGAGAGCAGATCGAGATTGCCGATCATCTTGCCGAATTCGCGCTCGAAGCTGAGGTTCGCCGGCTGCGCGGCCTGCCCCGTCTCGTTGGAGAGCAGCAGCGGAAGGCCTGCGGCATCGCGCGCGTTGGCGAGCTTCCACGCCGCGATTTCAAGGTTGCGCGCGCTGTTGTACAACTTCTGCGGATCAAGTTCGTCGATCATGAAAAATTCCGTCTTTTCCTCGAATGCGGCATTCAGCATGGCGCCCATGCCGGCGATGAACACGGCCACCCGGTCGCCGGCGAAATCCTCGCGCAGCGCCAGCAGCATCGCGTCCGTGTCGCGCCGGCCGGCGCTTTCCGGCAGGCGCCAGCCCAGCCGCGGATCGAGCAGCCGGTCGAGCGCCGCCTCGATGCTGGCATGGCCGCCCTTCTTCCACTCGCGCGGATTGCGCCGGTAGAGCTTTTCGGCCAGCAGGCGCACGCTGGCGAATATTTCGCGGCGATGGAGGTCGGCGACGCGGTCGACGTCCGTCTTGCCGATCTGCTTCGGATCGAAGCTGGCCACCGAGTCGCCCACCGTCTTTGCGCCGGCACCCGGCGGGCGGCTCCTGTCGTGCGCGCAACCCGCCAGCATCAGCAAAGTGGCGACCGCCGCTGCACGACGCATGTTCAGGAAGCCTTCGGCGCCAAGTGGTGGCGCAGCCACGCCAAGGCCAGGGGTGCCACCGACAGGCCGATGGTGCCGAATATGATCAGGGTCAGATTCGATTTGACCCAGGGAATGTTGCCGAACCAGTAGCCGGCAAGGCACAGCAGGAACACCCAGAGCACGGCGCCGGCCAGGTCGAACAGGAAATAGCGCAGGTAGCTCATGTTGGCGACGCCGGCGACGAAGGGCGCGAAGGTGCGCACGAAGGGCATGAAGCGCGCCACCAGCATGGTCTTGCCGCCGTGCTTCTCGTAGAACGCGTGCGTGATGTCGAAGGCCTTGCGATTGAAATAGCGGGACTTGTCGCCCCAGGCCAGGATGCGCTTGCCGGCCCAGCGGCCGATCCAGTAGTTGGTATTGTCGCCGAGGATCGCTGCGGAGAGCAGCACCGCGATCACGATGTCGATGTCGAAGGCGCCGCCGCTGGTCGCGGCCAGCGCGCCGGCGACGAACAGCAGCGAGTCGCCGGGCAGGAAGGGCGTCACCACGAGGCCCGTCTCGCAAAACACGATGGCGAACAGGATCGCGTAAACCCAGATGCCGTACTGCGCCAGGAGCATGGCCAGGTATTTGTCCACATGCAGGACGATGTCGATGAATTGGGCGAGAAGTTCCACGGGGCGGCGCTGTCGGGGGAAAGGCGCAATTTTACCGGAAGCTATAATCCGCCCCATGGGAATCATCAAGCCGCTGCCGGACCTCCTGATCAGCCAGATCGCCGCCGGCGAGGTCGTCGAACGCCCGGCATCGGTGCTCAAGGAACTGCTCGAAAACAGCCTCGACGCCGGTGCGACAAGGATCGACGTGCAACTCGAAGAAGGCGGCGTGCGCCTGATCCGCGTCACGGATGACGGCAGCGGCATCGCTCCCGAGGATCTGCTGCCGGCGCTGGCGCGCCATGCCACGAGCAAGATCGGCAGCCTCGACGACCTCGAACGCGTCGCCAGCTACGGCTTTCGCGGCGAGGCGCTGGCCTCCATCGCCTCCGTGGCGCGCGTCAGCATTACAAGTCGTGCGCCAAATTCGGCGCACGCCTGGCGCATTCAGAACCATCCCCCCGCCCCCCTTCCCGAGGAAGGGGGTGCCAATGTTTCCGCCGCGCAACGCGCGTCGAACTATCCGGTGGAGCCCGCGGCGCTGGCCGGGGGCACGGTGATCGAAGTCGCCGACCTGTATTTCAACACCCCGGCTCGGCGCAAGTTCCTCAAGACCGAAGCAACCGAATTTGCCCATTGCGACGAGGTCATGCGGCGCATGGCCCTGGCACGACCCGATGTCGCCTTCACCCTGAGCCACAACGGCAGCGTCAAGCGCCGTCTCGTCGGCGCCGACTTCCCGCGGCGCGCCAGGGAAATCATCGGCGAGGAGTTCTTCCCGCACGCGCGGCCGCTCGACGCCGCGGCCGGGCCGTTGCGGCTTTCCGGCCTCGCCGCGCTGCCGGCCTATTCGCGCTCGGGGCGCGACGAGCAATACTTTTTCGTCAATGGCCGCTTCGTCCGCGACAAGCTGCTGACCCACGCCGCGCGCCAGGCCTGGGCCGACATCCTGCACGGCCAGCGCCACCCGGCCTACGTGCTGTTCCTCGAACTCGACCCGGCCGGCGTCGATGTGAACGTGCATCCGGCCAAGACCGAGGTGCGCTTTCGCGATGCCCGCGGCATCCACCAGTTCATTTTCCACGCGCTGCAGCGCACGCTGGCGACCCCCTTGTCCAGCGCCGAAACGGCGGAAAGGACCGCGCCGGCCTACGTCCCCTCCGCCTTCTCCTACGCACGCCAATCCGGCCTCGGCGTCGGCGAGCCGGCGGCACGGCCCTATCTCGAATTCGCCCGCGCGGCATTTGCGGATGCGGATGCGGAAATCGCCGTCGCGCCGGCGCCGACTGTTGGCCAGCACGACGATACTTCGCCGCTGCTCGGCTACGCCATCGCGCAACTGCATGGCGTCTACATCCTCGCCCAGAATGCCAACGGTCTGGCGCTGGTGGACATGCACGCCGCGCACGAACGCATCCTCTACGAAAAACTGAAGCAGAGCCTCGATGCCGGGCCGCCGGCGACGCAGACCCTGCTGGTGCCGCTGCTGATCTCGGCCAGCGAGGCCGAAATGGCGACGGCCGGCGAACAGCATGAGGCGCTCGCCCGGCTCGGCTTTGCCGTCAGCGCCGCCGGCCCGCGGCAACTCGCGGTGCGCAGCCTGCCGGCGCTGCTGGCGGGAGGCAACCCGGTCGAGCTGGTGCGCTCGCTACTGAAGGATCTGGCCGAGCATCCGGCCAGCCGCGTGGTGGAAACGCAGCGCAACGAATTGCTGGCCACCATGGCCTGCCACGGCGCGGTGCGCGCCCACCGCCTGCTGAGTCTGCCGGAAATGAACGCCCTGCTGCGCCAGATGGAAGAAACCGAACGCGCCGACCAGTGCAACCACGGGCGGCCGACCTGGGTGCAGTTGTCGATGGCGGAACTCGACAAGCTGTTCATGCGCGGACGCTGAGTTGGCCCCGTTGTCGAGCCCGAAGGGCGCAGCCGACCAGTCACCCCCGCCCCAGGGGCGGGGGCCGGGGGGTGGGGAGCCCTCTGGGGCCGGCAGGGCCGATCAGGAGGATGGCAGGCAGCCGCCTGCCATCCTCCTGATCGGCCCCACGGCCAGCGGCAAAACGGCGCTGGCCTTCGAGCTGGCGACACGCTTTCCCTGCGACATCATCAGCGTCGATTCGGCGCAGGTGTTTCGCGACATGAACATCGGCACCGCCAAGCCCGATGCCGCGACGCTGGCGCGCTTTCCGCACCGGCTGATCGACCTGATCACGCCCGAGGAACGCTATTCCGCCGCGCAGTTTCGCAGCGACGCCCTGCGCGAGATGGCGGCGATCACGACGGCCGGCCGGATTCCGCTGCTGGTCGGCGGCACCATGCTCTATGTCAAGGCCTTGCGCGAGGGGCTGGCCGACCTGCCGCAGGCGGATGCCGCCCTGCGCGCCGCCATCGATGCCGAGGCCGCCGAGCGCGGCTGGCCGGCCCTGCATGAGGAACTGGCGCGACTCGATCCCGAGACCGCCGCGCGGCTGAAGCCCAACGATGCGCAGCGCCTCCAGCGCGCCATCGAGGTGCTGCGCCTTTCAGGGCGAACGCTGGGCAGCTTTTTCGCCGAGCAGAAGAACGCCTCCCTGCCTTACCGCCTTCTCACGCTGGCACTGGTGCCGGCCGAGCGCAGCGAGCTGCACCGGCGCATCGCGCAACGCTTCGACGCGATGCTGGCCGCCGGCCTGGTCGATGAAGTGAAGATGCTGCGGCGGAAGTACCGGCTCGACGCCGGGCTGCCGTCGATGCGCTGCGTCGGCTACCGCCAGGTGTGGGACATGCTGGAAGGGCAGCTGCCGGCGGCAGAATTGCGCGACCGCGGCGTGTTCGCCACGCGCCAGTTCGCGAAGCGGCAACTGACCTGGCTGAAGAGCATGGATGAGCTGCAGTTCATCGACCCGCTGCAATCCGACGCGACGGCTGCGGTGCTGGCCGCAGTCGAAGGCCATCTGAAATAGTCGGCGCTAGCCATACGCCAAACCGCGCGGCGTCAAATGACTACGGTCTGCGCCTGTCCCTCTTGGCGCGCTTCGATGCGGCCGATGTGATAGACCCGCTCGCCTGCCGCTGCGAGCAGTTGCATCGCCGCGCCGGCGTCGGCCTCGGCGACGATCACGACCATGCCGATGCCGCAGTTGAAGACGCGATGCATTTCGGCGTCGGCCACCTGGCCTTCCTTTTGCAGCCACTGGAACAGCGGCGGCAGCGGCCAGTTCTTCCTCTCGATGATCGCGGTCAGATGCTTGCCCAGCACCCGCGGAATGTTCTCGGTCAGGCCGCCGCCCGTGATGTGCGCCATGCCCTTCACCGGCAGCGCCTGGATCAGTGCCAGCAGCGGTTTGACATAGATGCGGGTCGGCGCCATCACGGCGTCGGCCAGAGGCACGCCGCCGATGTCCATTTTCGGGTCGGGCTGTGCGCGCTCGATGATCTTGCGGATCAGCGAATAGCCGTTGGAATGCGCGCCGGAGGACGCCAGGCCGAGCACCACGTCGCCCGGACGGATCCATTTGCCGTCGATGATCTCGGCCTTTTCCACCGCGCCGACGGCGAAGCCGGCGAGGTCGTATTCGCCGTCGGGGTACATGCTGGGCATTTCCGCCGTCTCGCCGCCGATCAGCGAACAGCCGGCGAGCTCGCAACCGCGGGCGATGCCTTCGACCACCGTCGCCGCCGTTGCGACGTCGAGCCGGCCGCAGGCGAAGTAGTCGAGGAAAAACAGCGGCTCGGCGCCCTGCACCAGGATGTCATTGACGCTCATCGCCACCAGGTCCTGGCCGACGGTGTCGTGGCGATTCCAGTGGAAGGCCAGCTTGAGCTTGGTGCCGACGCCGTCCGTGCCGGACACCAGCACCGGCTCGCGATACTTCTTCGAGATCTGGAACAGCGCGCCGAAGCCGCCGATGCCGGCCAGCACTTCGGGCCGCATGGTGCGCTTCGCGGCCGGCTTGATGCGTTCGACCAGCGCATCGCCGGCATCGATATCGACTCCCGCATCGCGGTAAGTGAGCGGGGACGGGGAAGGCGTGGAATCGGTCAAGATGAAGTCCTTGAAGACGCGGGCGAAATGAGGGTCCGAAGTTGGTCAGAAGCGCGGTTCGGCGCCGGATCGGCGATAATTCGCGCTGCCGACCACAGCGAAGCTGCGAATTTTACCGGAAATGACCCCGCCTCCCGAAGCCCTGAATAGCGACCGCCTGCAAACCGCCCTGTGGATCGCGGCCGGACTGGCAATCGCAGCACTGTTCTACGCGCTGTCGCCGATTCTGACGCCCTTCCTGCTGGCGGCCATCCTCGCCTACATCTGCAACCCGGTGACCGACCGCATCGCGGGCTGGGGCGTGCCGCGCATGCTGGCCGTCGTCATCGTCATGCTGGCGCTGGCCGCGCTGGGAGCCGGCCTGATACTGATCGTTTTTCCACTGCTCTATGAAGAGGCCACCGTGCTCGTGGCGCGCACGCCGGAAGCGCTGGTGCTGGCCAACGAGAAGCTTGCGCCCTGGCTGCGGGAATACTTCGGTCTCAAGCTGCACTTCGATTCCGCCACGCTGCAGAAATTCGCCGCCGGCAACTGGGACACCGTGCAGACCATCCTCGAACGCCTCTACGGCTCGCTGAAGATCGGCGGCGTGGCGCTGGTCGGCCTTGCCGTCAACCTGATGCTGGCGCCGGTGGTGATGTTCTATCTGCTGATGGACTGGCACGGCATGATGGGCCGCCTGGGCAACGCCATCCCGCGCCCCTGGCATGCCAAGCTGACCGCCATGGCCGACGACATCGACGCCGTGCTGTCGCAATACCTGCGCGGCCAGCTCCTGGTCATGGCCATCCTCGCCGCCTACTACTGCGTCGGGCTGTGGCTGGCCGGCATTCCCTCGGCGTTCTCGATCGGCGTCGTCACCGGACTGCTGATCTTCATCCCCTACCTCGGCTATGCCACCGGCCTGATCCTCGCCCTGCTGGTCGCCGCGCTGCAGTTCGCCGGATGGGAACCGATCATCGCTGTGCTGATCGTGTATGGCATCGGGCAACTGCTGGAGAGCTTCCTGCTCACCCCCTTCCTCGTCGGCGAACGCATCGGCCTGCACCCGCTCGCCGTGATCTTCGCCCTGATGGCCTTCGGCCAGATCTTCGGCTTCTTCGGCATCCTCGCCGCGCTGCCGGCTTCGGCGATGCTGCTGGTGGGCCTGCGCGAAGTGCGCACGCTGTATCTCGCCAGCCGCTTCTATCAGGGCTGACAGATGAACACGCCGCAGCAACAGATGCTGCTCGACCTCAAGCCCGAGCAGCCGCCGACGCTGGAGAATTTCGTCACCGGCGCCAATGCCGAACTGGTGGCGCGCCTGCGCAGCCTCGGCGACACCGGCAGTTTCGAAGCGCTCTACATCTGGGGGCCCGACGGCTGCGGCAAGAGCCACCTGCTGGCGGCGACCGCCGAAGCCGCGCGCGGCAGGCGGCCCACGGTATTTCTGGGCGGCGCGGAAGCCGGCGCCGAACTGGCGCTGGCCACCGGCACGCTGCTGGTGATCGACGACGTGCAGACGCTCGGCCCCGAGGCGCAGATCGCCCTGTTCCGCGCCTTCAACGCCGCGCGCTTCCTCGGCCTGGCGCTGCTGCTGGCCGGCAACGAGCCGCCGCTGCGGCTGGAACTGCGCGAGGACCTGCGCACCCGCATCGGCCAGACGCTGATCTACGAAATCCAGTGTCTCTCGGACGACGAAAAAGCCGCCGCCCTGCGCCGCCATGCCATCGAGCGCGGCATGCTGATGGATGCGGGCGTGGTGCACTACCTGCTGCGCCACGGCCGCCGCGACCTGCCCTCGCTGATGGCCATGCTCAACAGCCTCGACCGCGCCTCCCTCGAACAGAAGCGCCCGCCCACCCTGCCCCTGCTGCGCGAACTGATGCAGACCTCACTGGATCTCGACAAGGATTCCGACAAGTCATGAACAACATATCCCCCCTCCCCTTTTCCATGACAAGGGGTGACTACGGCTCGCGATGCTCGCAGGCCATTGGAGCGGCTGCCTTGGGGCGGCCCGGCGGCACGCCATGAACCTCGCCCTCTTCGACCTCGACAACACGCTCCTGTCCGGCGATTCGGATTTCGAATGGGCGCAATTCCTGATCGGCAAGGGCGTGCTCGACCGCGAAGTGCATGAAGCGCGCAACATCGAATTCTTCGAGCAGTACAAGGCCGGCACGCTGGACATCCATGCCTTCCTCGATTTCCAGCTCGCGCCCCTGTCGCGACATCCGCGCAGCGAGCTCGACGCCTGGCACCGCGAATTCCTCGCCACGCGCATCCGGCCGCTGATCAGCCCGGCGGCCCGCGAGCTGGTGGCGAAGCACGCCGCCAGGGGCGACCTGCTCGCGATCGTCACCGCCACCAACAGCTTCGTCACCGGGCCGATCGCGCAGGAGTTCAACATCCCGCACCTGATCGCCACCATTCCGGCGCAGGAGAACGGCCGCTTCACCGGCCAGCCGCGCGGCACGCCCTCCTTCCGCGAAGGCAAGATCGAACGCGTCGACGCCTGGCTCGAATCGCTCGGCCTGTGGCTCGGCAGCTTCGAGCAGAGCTGGTTCTACAGCGATTCGCACAACGACCTGCCGCTGCTCGAGAAAGTCACGCATGCCGTCGCGGTCGATGCCGACGCCACGCTGGCGCAAGCCGCCACCCGCCGCGGCTGGCCGCAGATCAGCCTGCGCGGCTAGGCTCGCCGCGCATTTGCCGACAGCAATGATCGATTCGGGTATACTCCGCCCCCTGCAAACAGCCGTGAACCCCAAGTTCATCGCCGTTTTCGGAGACGTGGCCGAGTGGTCGAAGGCACGCCCCTGCTAAGGGCGCATCTGGGCAAAACCTGGATCCAGGGTTCGAATCCCTGCGTCTCCGCCAGTGAATCAAGCAAAACGCCCCTCGCGGGGCGTTTTGCTTTGGGTGCCTCGATCGGTGGGCTGCGTGCCGCCGTACCGCCAGCGCCGACTCTTGCCGGCAATCTCAGCTCAACGACCACCCCGCAGCGGACCCGATGCCCTGCGCCGCGGCCAGGTCGCTCGCGTTGATCCACTGCATGGTGCCGCCGCCCGCTTGCTGCCACGCCAGGTCCGCCTTGCCGTCCCCGTTGTAGTCGCTCGCGGCATCGGTCACGCTCCAGCCGGTGTAGGTGCTGACGGTCTGCGGCGCCACGGAGTGGGTGCCGTCCATCACCCAGATCCCGCCGCTGCCGCCGGATTGCTCCCACCACTGATCGCTCGTCCCGTCGCCATTGAAGTCGTGCCGGTTGTCGACCACCCTCCAGATTGCCGGTAACGCAACCCGCTCGAGGATTCTGCTGGCCAGGTCGACCGCGCCATCGGCAAACTGCAGATGCTCGACCGCGAACAAGGTATCCGTTCCTTCGTCGCCGTTCGCCGGATTCACATCGGTGACCGTGTAGCCATAGCCAAGGCTCTTGGCAATGGTGTAGCCGGCCAGGTCGACCGCCCCATCTGAAAACTGCAGATGCTCGACCGCGAACAAGGTATCCGTTCCTTCGTCGCCGTTCGCCGGATTCACATCGGTGACCGTGTAGCCATAGCCAAGGCTCTTGGCAATGGTGTAGCCGGCCCGGTCGCCGGAATACTGCGCCGTGTCGAACCCGGCGCCGCCGTTGATGGTGTCATTTCCACCCAGCCCCCAGATGAGGTTGCTATTGGCGTCGCCAGTCACTCTGTCGTTCCCACTGGTAGCCATGACGGACTCGATATTGACGAGGTGGTCGGTATCGATGCTCTGGCTGACGATGCCCGTGACAAGGCTCAGCGTGATGCCGACGCTCCCGCCAGTACTGTTTGAGTAATCGACCAAGTCGAAGCCGCTACCGCCATCGATTGTGTCGTTGCCTGCCCCGCCGGTAAGGGTGTCGTTGCCGGCAGACCCATCAAGCCAGTCGGTTCCGGCGCCTCCAATCAGCCCATTGGCATTGACGTTACCGAGAATCTCATCATTGCCGCTGCCTCCTGTGGCGCTCTCAATCCAGCAGTCGAAGGCAATTCCAACACATGGCACCAGGGAGGTATCGATCCCAACATTACCCGAATAGCTGACGGTGCCCGGGTTGAGGTCAAGTGTTACGGAAGTCGTCCATGCCGAAGCGTCCAAGCGGTCGTTGCCGCCAGCATCCCATATTGTATAGATCGAACTGGCGTCGAATGTATAGCTGGTATCCCCGGAATTTGTCGCCGCATTGGCGCCGTACAAGTATTGCAGAGCCGCGATGTCGAACACCATCGGGCTCGCGTCCGGGACACTGCCATTGTTGTAGGTTTCAATCGTGAAATGCGCGGCGTCCTGCGAAGGGGGCAAGTAGGGTGGGTCTGCCGTTCCGTTTCCAATGGCGTTGTAGTTGCCGGGATGCTTGAGCCCCAGCGCATGCTCGATCTCGTGGACCAGGGTATCCCACCCCCAGGTCCCGGAATTGGGCGACGTGTTGTACGAGACATTGTTGGCGAGGACGATGTCGGTGAGGGTGAGGTATTCACCCGAGACTCGCACATCGGTGGCCCCCGCCGATCCTGTTTGGTAACACGTTCCAAAGCGGATCTGCCCGAGTTGATCGGCAGCCTCGGTAAAGGTGATGTGGGTGTAGGTCGAGATGAGTTGGAGTGCCTGCCGGGCCGCTGTCTGCTGCTCAGCAGAGAAGGGCACGTAGCCCGGCACATCCGCCGATGTGTAGTCAGAAGGCAGGCTGGCGGGAAAACTGTAGGTGACGTCGATGGCAGTCCCGACCTCGTTACCGGCGTTCCAGCGCACATTCGGCTGCTGGAGTATCGATTGGACGTAATAGTCTGGACTGAGGATCGTTGCTGAAAGCCCGTAACTGCCGGTACGTTGGGAATACGGGGCGCCTGAGAACGAGGAGACGTCCAGGAAGTAGCTCGAGGTTTCCGGTGCGACGAACACGATCTGGGAACTGGTCGAGTACCCGCTGCCGTCTATCGGATAGACCGATGCGCCGTCGTCGTCTGCCAGCAACGTCATGTCGGCGGCATTATGCAATTTCAGATAGGGATCGCCGAGGGCCACGGATCCGTTGAAGGACTCACCCTGAAGATCGAACTGGTATGCGGTGCCGGCAACCAATTCCACTCTGAAATAATCCCGGTCACCTACGGTAATGATCTCGGAGTTGACACTGCCGCCAATCGTCAGACTGCTTGTCGTATCCGTGGATGCCATGACGTCGCCAACTGGCATGACCAGCACCGGCGAGCTTATTACTTTTTCGGATGTTCCCTGCCCATCGACGTATAGGGCGACGGCGCGGACCTGATGACCAAGATAGGAGGTTCCCAAAGTCATCGCGGTGCCATTGGCAATCGCGGTCCAGTGGGTTCCGTCGGTTGAGTCCTGCCATTGATAGGTGATATCTCCCGCTCCATCCGGATCGGCGAGGTTATTCGTTGCGGTCAAGGTTTGGCCGACAGACGGATTGCCTTTGACCAAAACATCGCCCGAGGGGCTATGGTTATTGGCTGCAACGAAATTGGCAGATACGTCGTAAGCGGGGTTGTAATAAGACTCGAAATTGGCGGACAAAGAGCCAATGTGGACGAAATAGGTTCCACCTTGTGCGATGCTGACGTCAAATATCTGCGGATCCGATGAGTCTGCGCCTGACGCCAGCACAGTGCCACTGCCGTCCTCCACTTGAATCGAGTAAAGACCTGGCACATAGTGAACGCTGTCGCCCCGGTCAAAGGCCAGGCTTAACACGCCCCCCACTGTTGTCGTAATTGCGTAGCAGTCCACATCCGAAGCAGAAGAAAGCTGGCCCTGAATGGTGGCGCCCAGCTGTAACTTATCCGCAGCGCCCGAAGTGTTGTTCCATTCGCTTTCATAGCCGGCCGCACTCCCTGTCGTCTGATTTACTGTCAAGCCGTAGGGATTGCAGTCGTAACTTGAACTATAGACAGCACCAATGCGAACGTAATAGGTCCCGGCTTGGGAAATGCCGACCTGAAATGTCTCAGTGGTTGGCGAAGCACGGTAGGTAGCCAATACGGTGCCGTGCGCATCCTCCAGTCCGATCCAGTCATAACTCGATCCCTGATCCATGGTCAGGCTCAATACCCCTTCGGCGCCGACTGTTACCGCGTAGTAATCCACGTCGGAGGCCGACGACAGCTGGCCCTCGATCCTGGCACCCATTGTCAGGGGGTTGGCCAGTACTCGTGAATCGTTCGATTCGTCTTCGTAGGCAGCCGAACCGCCGGCTGTCTGCGTTGCCGTCAAGTGGTATGGAACGCTCAACTGTGAGGCGCTGTTGATTCGGACGTAATAGGTTCCCGCGTCAGAAATGCCGACATGAAAGGGCTGCAAGGCATTGGAAACAGAGTAGGCAGCCAACAGGGTACCGTTCGTGTCTTCCAGTTGGAAAGAAGATACGTGGTCGAAGCTCAGGTTCAGTACGCCATCCGCTGCTGCCGTCACGGCGTAATAGTCGATGTCTGTAATCGCGCTGCCATTGACTGCTGCATCGAACGAAAGTTGGCCTTCAAGAGGGGTGCCCAGGGCCAGCGCAGTGGCGGTCTCTCGTGTGTCGTTCGACTCGATTTCATAGCCGGCCGCACTTCCTATCGCCTGACTTACCGTCAAGTGATATTCCTTGTTGTTGAAGTACCCTTCGCTCCAATAGCCAATGCGGACATAATAGGTTCCGGCTGCATCGACACCGGCATGGAATTGCATTGGATCTGATTGATCAAAATAGGTAGCCAGCCTCGCGCCATTCCCGTCTTCCAATTGGATCGTGTAGCCCGCCTGACCAAAGTTATCTGTCCGATCAAAACCCAGGGTCAAGACTCCCTCGGCCCCGACTGTTACCGCGTAATAATCCACATCCGGACGGGCAGAAAGCTGGCCATTGATGGTGGCGCCCAGAGTCAGTGCGTCCGCGTTGCTGCGGACATCATTCGATTCCGATTCATAGCTTGATGAACCGCCGGCTGTTTCGGTTGCCGCCAGGTGGTAGACAGAGTTATTGGTATACGGGTAGCCAATGCGGACGTAATAGGTTCCCGCTTCTGACACTCCGACGTGGTAGGTCTGTACGCCGGGGCTCGGGTTCTGCACTGAAGCCCATGAATAGACGGCTAACGCAGTTCCGTTCGTGTCTTCCAGTTGAAGAACGAAGGCCTGATCGAGAGTCAGGTTCAAGACGCCATCGACCCCGACAGTCACTGCGTAGTAATCAACATCGGAGGCGGAGGACAAACCGCCCTCAATGCTGGAGCCTAGAGCCAGAGTGTCGGCGACGTCCCGCGCATTGTTGGATTCGGACTCATATCCCGCTGAACTGCCTGATGTCTGGGCAACCGTCAAGCCATACAGGGCGCTGGAGTAATCAGAGGCATACGCCGCCGACACGTTAACGTAATAGGTACCGGCTTGGGGAATGCCGAAATGGAGCGACGTCTGTAGATCACCCGAGCTTACATAGGACGAAAGCAAGGTACCGCCCGCATCTTCCAGTCTGATCGACCAGTATTTGTATTTGATCCCATCGAACGTCAGATCCAGCACGCCCTCTTGGTCGAAATGGACCGTGTAGTAATCCAGATCGGCGCCAGACGAGAGCTGGCCATGAATCGTGGTCCCGAGAGTTAGCGCATTGGCTATTCCGCGGGCATCGTTCGCCTCGGATTCATAGCCAGCGGAGCTTCCGATCGTCTCGGATGCCGCCAACAGATACGGACTGTACGTCGGGCTCGCGACGCGGACGTAATAGGTTCCGGCATCGGGGACGCCTATATGGAAATCCTGTACGCCAAATACACTTGAATAGGCAGCCAATACAGCGCCGTTCGCGTTTTCCAATCGAAAGGAAGGAGATGTCCTATCAAAGGTCAGATTCAATACTCCCTCCGCCGAGACGGTCACGGCGTAATAATCAAGATCAGAGACCGAGAGCAACCCGCCCGCAATGCTGGCACCAAGAGTGAGGATGTCTGCGGTTTCCCGAGTGTCGTTGGGCTCGCTCTCATAGCCGGCCGACCCCCCGAGTGTTTGGGTTACCGTCAAGTCGTAGGAGATCTCGTAGGTAGGACTGCTGTACCAGGAACTAATACGCACGTAGTAGCTACCGGCTTGGGGAATACCGACATTGATGCTTGCCGTGTTCCAGAAAGACTCCATTACGTTGCCATTCAAGTCTTCCACCTGAATCACGTAATTTCCGGAATACGTCGTCGCCGCACGATTGAAGACCAAGCCCAAGACTCCCTCCGCCCCGACTGTGACCACGTAGTAGTCGATGTCCGGACTGGAGGACAACACTCCCTCAATAGTTGTACTTAGCGCGAGTTCAGTTGCCGTGGCTCGCGTGCCGTTCGACTCGATTTCGTAGCTGGGCACGCCGATTCCCTACGCAGCGGTATCGGCGATTGCTGATGGGGAGTCCACAGCATTCGCTGTGCGAGGCGTGAGAATGCCATCCTCGACGAGCTTCTTCATCAAGGCGTCCAGCATGCCGAACGAATTCACAAACCCTTCCAGCGGCATCACTAAGACCTGAGCGGGTTTCAATTGCGGCGGATTATCGCTGGTCTCCGGAACATGCAGCACGCTCAGTTCAAGGCGCACCAGCGGCCCCGTCACGATGATGTTGGTCAAGCGGTCGGCGAAAATGGTTGTTGAACAAGACATAGGCTGACTCTCTGGCTAAGGGACGAAAGGCTGCACTTGAACTCGCGCCGACAGATCTCCAGTACGAAAGGTATAGCTCATGGATTTGAAGCCGATTGCACGCCGAAATGCTAGCCGAAAATCCATGACATATGTAAGTATTTGAATCAGTCCTGGATCGCGCCAGGCGACAACCGCTGCTGCAATTTCCACGACTCGGCTCCTGTCAGCCGGATCCTGGCGACAACCGAAGCCGAAAGCTCAATGAGGTACTCCGAACGCTTTCCATCGTGGCCGGCTAGAGTGGCTCACGGGACCGGAATCGATGTCGGTCGCCGCATCGCCAGCGCCGACTCTTGCCGGCATGCTCAGCTCAACGACCACCCCGCAGCGGACCCGATGCCCTGCGCCGCGGCCAGGTCGCTCGCGTTGATCCACTGCATGGTGCCGCCGCCCGCTTGCTGCCACGCCAGGTCCGCCTTGCCGTCCCCGTT
>Ga0207969_100466_pt1 | contig 18817 bp, 17 predicted proteins | sample LakWasMet25_LOW6_2_FD_183869 | JGI IMG/M metagenome (GOLD analysis project Ga0207969, IMG submission 183869) | Freshwater sediment methanotrophic microbial communities from Lake Washington under simulated oxygen tension - Sediment Metagenome... | ecosystem: Environmental > Aquatic > Freshwater >... | reverse complement strand
TCGGTCGCGGGTCTCACGCGCCGGCTGTCGCCCCATGCGAAGCCGCCGCGCTACCCCGTCGAACCGCAGTCACCCAAATGGGGCGATGTAGTTGTCGCCGTTGGGGCGATGTAGTTGTCGCTCAGCACTGGCCACGTCGATGCGCGCGCGTTCGATCATGCCGCTGGCGTACGGGGCTCCGAGCCACGTCCACCGACGATCCACCGCGAGGCTGACGACATGGCCAGGAACGACCCTCCATACGTCACCGGAGCGGAACGTGACCTCGCCCGCCTCGCCCAGGATGCGCACCCGCGCCGACTGCCGATTGACCCTCAGGACGACGGCTTCCACCCCCGCCGAGGGGATGCTCGTCGGGGTGTCGTCGGGCCCGTGCCCCAGGAGCTTCGCGCGGGCGTGCATCACGTGGACACGTGCCGCGGTGTACGATTCGCCGGTCTTCTGCTGGCGCGCGCGGATGAGGTTCTTGAGGTCTCGATGGGCGGTCATGCGGGCTCTCCTTCCGCTACGCCACCTCAGCCCCCGCCTTCGGCTGCGCAGCACGAAGGAACCAATGACCAACCAGCCGGAGGAGTTCACTCCCCTTTACCCCGGACGAGGGATCCTGCGGGGGAGGACCCGTCGGGGTTCGGCGTCGGTGCCGCCGTGAAGTCGAAGCTCACACGTCACCCTTGAGCCGTCAACGGGGTCGCGGTGTCGTCGTGCGATGGTGCGCGATACGCCCGCCCTGATCCTCGCGAACGCCGCCTTTGCCGCGAAGGATACGCCACGCGCGAAGTATCCGCGCGGCGCCGCTTGGGTCGGCAAGGCCCCGGACCAATACCGTTGATTCGAGTCGTCGGTCGGCGCGCCCGCGGTCGTCCACGACGGCGCGATCGGCCCCGCGCCAGACGGTCGCGAGCCACGGCGGTTCAGCGGATCGGCTGCGCTTTGCGCGCAGGTGTTCCCGGCGCTGTCAGGTCGACGTCGAAGCGCGAGGCCGCCTCGGACAGCGCATGCTCCACCTGACTTGCGGTCAGGTCCATCGCCTCCCTCGTCGGTGACTGCTGTACGCGACCTGAGGAGGTGGGGTAGCGGTACGAGGTCGCGTACACCGCGAGATGTTCGATCGCTCGCAGCGCCGGCTTGATCGGGCTCTCGTCGGGAACCATGTCGACCATGTCATTGAGGTGGTGCTTGATGCCGGCATGGAGGCCTTCCGACGTGAGCACCGCACGGATGACCTACTCGGCCGACTGCTCGCAGAGATAGATCGCGTTGCGATTGCCCGCGGCTGCGAGGAGCCTTGCACCTTCCAGATCCTCCCGCGCGACGCGCAGCAGGTTCGCGATGAGGAGTTCAACGCTCATGGAGCAGCACCCCCTCGCGCGCGGCGTCGAAGGCCAGGGTGTTGGGAGTCGACCGGTCTTCGCTGAAGTCGCTGGCCCGACAGGCGATCACGTCGGCGCTGGCCCCCGAAGCCCGCTGGAGCTGCCACCCGACCTGCGGGTCGAAGTCAGCGTCCGGGACGTCGTCGGGGACCACGACGAAGAGGTCCCAGTCGCTCGAGGGTCGTGCGTCGCCGCGCGCGCGGCTGCCGAAGAGCCAGATCTGCTCGGGGCGCCACCTCGCGTGGATTCGTTCGAGCAGCAACTCGATAGGACGCAGGTCGATCGCGTTCCCGCGTCCGTCTCGTACGGAGGGAAGGCGTCGTCCGAGGGTTGCGGCCACGTCCGTGGACTCCATCGGCTGAGGGTACCATTCGTGACCCATGCCGACCGCCTCGCGACGATCGATCTTGAGCAGACGAGTCGGCGCCAGTGGCGCGACCCCGCTCACTTCGCGTCGCGGATGAGCCTGAGCAGCTCCTCCTCCGTCATGCGACCGGCGAGGTCGCTGCCCTCCAGGATCCCCGCTGCGAGCTCGCGCTTTCGATGGTGCAGCCTCAGGATCCGGTCCTCGATGGTGTCGCGCGCTACGAGCCGATAGATGGTGACGGGCCGCGCCTGCCCGATGCGGTGCGCCCGGTCCGAGGCCTGATCCTCGACCGCGGGGTTCCACCACGGGTCCATGTGCACGACGTAGTCGGCGGCCGTGAGGTTGAGCCCGAATCCCCCCGCCTTCAGGCTGATCAGGAACACCTCCCCCTCGCCCTTCTGGAAGCCATCGACCGCGGCCTTCCGGGCGGCCATCGGCGTCGCTCCATCGAGGTACTGATACCGGACGCCGCGCGCGTCCAGCATCTCCTTCACCAGCGCGAGGTGGCTCACGAACTGACTGAAGACGAGCACCTTGTGCTGACCAGGCAGCAGGTCGTCCAGCAGCTCGCCAAGCGCTGCCAGCTTGGCGCTCGGGGCCGTCGCGTCGGGTAGCACCAGCCGCGCGTTCGACGCCGCCTGACGGAGTCGCATGATCGCAGCGAGGATGCGAATGCGCCCAGGCCCCTTCGCGTGCTCACCGCGAGGCTCACGAGAGAGCTCGGCCAGGGCCTCCTGCCGGATGACCTCGTAGATGGCCATCTCCTCCATCTCGAGCGGGACGCGGAGCGTGACCTCGGTGCGCGCGGGGAGCTCGGGCACCACCTGCGTCTTGGTGCGGCGGAGCACGAAGGGCGCGACGAGCCTGCGCAGCATGCCCCGCGCTCGAGGGTCGCGATCGCGCTCGATCGGCCGCACGAACCGGGTCTGGAAGCCCTGCGCCGGCCCTAGGAGCCCGGGGTTGAGGAAGGAGAAGATGCTGTGGAGGTCGTCGAGGCGGTTCTCGATGGGCGTCCCCGTCGTCGCCACGCGGAGCCGCGCGCGGAGACGCACCGCCGCGCGAGCCCGGAGCGTCCCGGCGCTCTTGATGGTCTGCGCCTCGTCGAGCACCACGGTCGCGAGGTCGATCTTCGCGAGGGCGTCGATGTCGAGCTGGAGGACGCTGTAGCTCGTCACCAGCAGATCGAAGGGGCCGAGCTCGTCGAGCTCCCTGGCGCGCCCCGACCCCATGAAGGTGCGCACGCGGAGCGTCGGTGCGAAGCGCCCGAGCTCGTCGACCCAGTTCGGCACCACGGAGGTCGGCGCGACGACCAGGGCCGGTCCCTCCGCCGCCCGGTGCAACAGCAGCGCGATGGCCTGGATGGTCTTCCCGAGGCCCATCTCGTCGGCGAGACATCCCCCGGCACCCCAGCGACTCAGCCGCGCCATCCATTGGAATCCATCGAACTGATACGGCCGCAGCTCGCCGCGGAAGGTCGATGGGACCTCCACCTCGTCGCCGCTGGCAGCGAAGCGCTCCACCTGACGCCGCCAACCGTCGTCCGCCTTGAGGGCGGAGGCTCCGAGGAGCTCGGCCACCATCGGGGCCGCGAGCGGGTGGATGCGCAGCCCACGCCCGACGCGCTCGGTGAGACCCAGGATCTCGTCGAGGCGCTCGCGAAGCTCGGCGGTGAGCGCGAGATAGCGTGTCTCGCCAGCGAGCTGGAGGAAGCGGCCCGGGGACGCAGAGAGGTAGTCGGCGAGGTCCGCGATCTCGATGGCCTGGCGTCCGGCGATCGCCAGCGTGCCACGCGCGAGGAAGCTCCCGGCGTCGCTCTTGATGACCCACCGAAGCTGCTCGGAGCCGACGGACTCCGAGACCTGGAGGATCTCGCCGTCGGGCCACTCGAGGACCACATCACCCGCCAGCGCGCGGAGCTCGACGAGGGCTTCGAGCGCGCGGTCGGGGTTGGGGAGGACGAAGTCCGCGTCGGCGCTGCGCCCCGCGGAGAGCGCTGGACATGCGGCGAGGGCGCGGTCGAGCCTGCGCGCCTCCTCGGCGAGGTCTCGCGTCGCCTGCACCCGTCGGCCGGAGACCACGGTGAGCACCACGGCGCCGCCGCGTCCGGGGCGAGCGACGGGCCCGTCGGCGCCGAGCGGGCGGACGTGCGCCGCGACCGAGAGACCATCGCCGAGCGCGCGCAGCTGGAAGCACGGGCGGGCGTCTCCGCGCGTGGCATCCGCGTCCCCGGCGTCGCCGGCGAGGTCCGCCTGGACGGCGACTCGCCCCGACAGCGCGCTCAGGGCCGCGCGGAGCTGCGCCTCTCCCGAGCGCGGCACCTCCAGGGCCTTGACGCCGAGCGCCCTCGCGATGGCGTGATGGATCGGCGCGAACTCCACGACCTCCATCGCCCGAGGTCCGCCATCGACGACCGCGACGGTCTCCTCTTCGCTCCTCGGCAGCGGCACGAGCGACAGCGACAGCCGATCGCCCTCCCTGGTGACCTCGAGTCGGGGCGCGCCCTCGTGGATCTCGCAGGGCTCGAAGGTGCCGCCGGGCAGCTCCATCACCACGTTGGGCGCTCCGACGAGCGCGCGCAGGGCGCGAGCGACGTCGATGGCGTAGCTGGTGCGCGGATATCGCCCGTAATACTCGTAGGTGACCGAGGTCTCGATGGCCGCGCACGCGGCGAGGTCGGCCGGCGTCAGGAACCCGAGCTTCTTCGCCTCCTCCGACAGCCGCTTGAGCGCGACCGGCTTCCCCTTCGACCACTCCCCCTTCGCCCTCGTCTGCTCTCGCGGATCGACCGAGAGCCCATAGGTGTTCTTGCGCACGATCCAGGCGAGGCGGTGGTCGGACTCGCCCTTTGCGGCGGCGAGCGCGGGCTTTCCGGACGAAGCGAGGTCGACCAGCACGGCGAGGGTCTCGACCCAGCGCTCGCGGCGGGTCACCAGCGTCGCGAGGCGAACCCCGTCGATGTCCTTGCGTGCTCCGAGGGCCTTCCCTGCGAGCGCGTCGAGGAGGTCGGCGCCCTGGGCGGCGTACCAGCGCAGTCCGGCGGCCTCGGCGCGAGCGATCCGTCCTTCGAGCGCGGCCCTCGCTTCGCTCGGGAGCGTGGCCTTCGCCCACAGGGCCGAGGCGCCCTGGATGAGCAGCTCGATCGGATCTCCGGATGCCAGCTCCGTCGTGCTCGTGATCCAGGTCAGCGCGTCCTCGTTCGCGCGACCGGCGATCACGTCGAGCAGCTCGTCGAGCATCGCGTAGCTCCGCGCGAGGGGATGCGAGGCCTGGGCGGCTTCACACAGCGCCGCGGCGCGGGTGAGGCTCGCGACGCTGCCCTCTGCGATCAGCGCGACGACGAAGAACAGCCCGAAGCGATCGGGGAAGATGGCGGCGCGCTTGCCGGAGAGCTTCCGCACCACTCCGAGGGCCGCCTCGTAGGCCGCGATCGCCTCGACGGTGCGCCCACGGAGCAGCGCCAGCAGAGCGCGCCCCGCGTCGGCCTCGACCGAGCGGCGGCTGGCGAGGTGGCCTTCGGCGTCGTGGAGTCGGCCGCGGAGGATGAGCTGCTCGACGAGGATGCGGTGCTCGGCGTCCGTGATCTCGCGCTCCGCCTCGAGCATGGCGAAGGCCTCGTCGACGGGTCTGAGGTAGGTCGTCGCGGTCTCGACGATGCCCGCGAGCGCGTGGCTGCGGAGATCAGCGGGCAGGGCGGCGATCCAGTCGCGGTCGAAGGGTCGACACACGTCGTGGAAGAAGTGGCGCGGGAGCGCGCGGACGAGGGCGCGGGCGGCGTCCCAGCGCTTCGCGTAGAGCTCGATGCGGAGCTCACGAACCGCGAGCACCCTCGTCTCGATGGCCTTGTCGGGAGCCGTCCTCGCGGGCCGGAGATCGCGCACGATCGCCGCCATGGGGCCGAGGCGGCCCTCCGTCGCAGCGGAGAGCATGGCGCGGTGGGCGAGCTCCGCAGGCACGGCGTAGCGGTCGTCGCCGACCAGGAATCCGCGCGCCACCAGCGCCTTCAACAGCGGGAGGATCTCGTCGTTCTTCACGGCGTGGCCAGCGATCCGGTGGCCGAGCTTGCCCAGCGTCCGGACGATGTTCGTCAGCGTGGTGGGCTCGCCGAACACCGAGACGAGCTCGACGATCGAGCGCTCGATCAGGGGCAGCGCGTTGAGGGTATGCACGGCGAGATCGTAGCGGAGATCAACCGTCACCCGACCTGCTGATATCGTGCATGCCACCGTCGCAAACCCCGCCGCGCCCAGACGGGCCTCCAGCGAGGCCATCGTCTCGTCGTGGAAGAAGCGTCCACCCTCGACGCGCTCGCCGCCACCTCGCTTGTACGAGACGTACAACACGCCACCCGGCGCCAGGGCCCGCGCGAGGCGCGCGAGCACGTCGGGCGTGCTCGCGACCGGCACGTGCAGCAGCGACGCGCAGGCCCACACGCCGTCGTAGACGCCGCGATCATCGAGCTCCTCGACCCGCCCGTGACGTACCGGAAACCCGAGGGACGACTCCGCGATCCGGGCGAGCGCCTCGCAGGGTTCGAGGGCCGTCACCCGACACCCCATGCGCACGAAGGCGCGGGCGTCGCGTCCGCTGCCGCAGCCGACGTCGAGCACCCAGGCGCCGCCCAGGAGGCGCGCGATGAAGGCAGCGTGCAGCGCCGAGAGATCCACCGTGTCGGCCGCGGTCGCGAAGGTCGCTGCGTTGGCGGCGTACCAGTCGAGCGTGTCGGTCATGCCAGTTCGAGCTCCCATGCGGCGTCCTCGCTGTGCCCCGGCCGTCGACGAGCGAACTCATAGAGCCTCGCTTCGGTGCGCTCGACCACCGCCGCGAAGACGACCGCCGCGGGGATGTCGTCGGCCATCCGAACGCCGAAGGTCTCCCCCCGTAGCGTGAAGGCCCCCGGGTGCGTCGAAGGCGGCGCGTGATAGGGCCTCGCCCGGGGCGTACGCTCCGACCCGTCCACCATGCGCGTCGGCGACGATCTCCCGCAGCTCCGCTTTCTGCTCTGGAGCCGGATGACCGATGAGGTCACCGAGCCGGAGGCCTTCGCGCTCTACGAGGCCAACCGCCGGTAGGTCGTGCCGGATGGGAACATCGGCGGGACGTCCCAAGGCTGTGGGATGACGCTCAGGCTGGTGCCCCTGCGAGCTTTGCCCGCAGCGCGGCGACGCGCGCCCGCACCTGGGGGAGCCGTACGCCGATGAACCTCTCGCCGAGGCGGGGGTCGACCGACACGGCGTCGAGGGGATCGATGCCCGTGCGCTGATGCACGGTGCGGCCATGGCGGTCGCGGAGACAGAAGCTGAACAAGCGTTCGTTCAGGTCGAGCACGATACGCACGGGATCGAACTGGTCGCTCGCCGGGGTGTCGAGGATGTCCGCAAGCGCCTCGCGGGCGCACACCACGGACGCGTGAAGCTGCCGTCTCCCCCGCGGGGTGTCGTAGGCGTCGGCGAGCCCCATGACGTTGTGCACGCGGCTCTCCAGGCAGTCGACCGGGTGCATGACGCGGTAGGTTGCCCCGGTGGAGGTGCCCGCTTCGTCGAGCACATCAAGGCGTACGCTGCGCTGTTCGACCTCGCGGCCAACCATGCCGAACGGTGCGCCGAGGAAGTCGACGACGCGCTCGTGGCCGCCGTCATCGACGTAGAGCACGACGCCGACGTTGGGGGTGGCATCGTCGAGCGTGGCCAGCTTCGCGCGGCCCTGACGGACCCGCGCCGCGAAGAGCCTCGCGGCTTCATGGCTACCGCAAAAGTCGATGTCCTTGCTGGTGAAGGGCGCGTCCGCAAGCAGTTCGGGCGCACGCCCCTGCGCGAGGTAGTACTCGCTCCAGATGTTCACCGCCTGACCCCCGACCAGGACGATGCGATCGGCGACGTCGCCGAGCCTCGCCAGGAGCTCGAGCACCTCCCTCGCCGAGATCGGCGGGGGCATCAGCGACGAGCGTGGGCCGCCGCGAAGTCGGGCCTCACCCGGAGCTGGGCGAAGGCGCCGTTGTCACGTCGCAGTTCGTCACGGCTCTTCGCGCCCGAGGCCAGGGCCGCGTCGTCCTCGTCGCGCGACGCCTGCTTCTCGGCGGCACGGGCCTTGGGGTCGAAGTGATTGTCGGCGCTCATGAGACTGAAACCTTACGAGAGATGGGCCGCCGCGCCAACCGGGAGCTGCGCCTCGTGGCCCAGGAGCCCAGCGTGCGGGACGCGTGGCGTGATCGCCTCGACGCGCCGACACACCAGACGTACTGGGCCCTCGCGGACGACCGTCGCCCCTGAGGGCTGTTGGGCGAAGGTGGTCGGCCTCCTCGGAGCGATCGCCGCGCGAGACGATGCGCCGACCAGAGGCGGAGCCCGTGGACTTCGATGGATGGGTCGTCCGGTGGAATGGCATCCTCAGAGGACGCCCATGAAGAAGACTCCACGCAAGCCCGGGACTGCGCGGGTGGCCCAGCGCGACGCTCTCCGGCTGCGCCTGCAAGAGGCGCTGTCCGACGACGAGCTCGAGGAGGTGCTGCCGGCCGCGCTGCTCGCGCTCGACGCGGCGGGTCGACAGCGACTGCTCGACGGACTCGCGGCGCCCACCCGCGACGCGCTGACGCTGGCCCTCACCCCGCCGTCGAAGGGTGCCGAGTCGGGGCGGGCGGGTCGGCGGAAGGTCGAGCAGGAGTGGGAGAGGCTGTGGGCGCGCTGGGACGAGATCGTCACGGCGAGCGGCGACGAGGAGGGCGAGTACGTCCACCAGGACCACGACTGGGACACACCGTACGCGGATCGGGGAGCGGTCACGGACGACCTCGACGAGGTGGCGAGGCAGCTTCGCTCGCTGATGCCCGCGGTGATCGCGGCGGACCTCGCACCCGACCTGCGCTTCACGGAGATCCTCGAAGACCTCGACGACGAGCTGGGCGCCGGACTGCCCGACTGGATCGGCTCGCCCGACGGTGACGACTACCACCTCGGCCCCGAGGCGACGCGGCTCTTCCTCGAATGGGACTGGGCGATGGAAGAGGCGAGCGGGGTCTCTCCGAAGGCCTTCCTGGACGCCTGGCTCGAAGTCGAAGGGCACATGGCGCAGGTCCGCCTGGACACCGCGAGCGTGGAGGGGTTCCGTCCGGCGAGGCGCTCGTCGCGACGACCGCGCGCGTGAAGCCCGCCGACGACCGCGCGCTCCTCACGGCGGCGGCGCGCGACGACCGCGACTTCGAGCCTCGCTTCGCCGCCCACGGTTGGCTGGGTACGATGGAGTCCGCCCCGATCGCCTCTGGCGACGTCGAGGTGCTCGCGTTCAAGGCCACGAACGTGCGGGCGTCGCGCACCATCGAGGTGCTCACGACCCACACGCTGGTCGACCTCATCTCCGCCGTCGTGAGCGCCTTCTCCTGGGACCACGATCACCTCTGGGCCCTCACCTTGAGCGCCGACTTCGATCAGGACGACTTCTACGTCTCGCCCGAGGGCGATCCGTGGGAGGTCGACGACGGCCCCGCGGCCGCGCCGCTCGGAGCGCTGGGAATGCCTGTCGGCCACCGCTTCGAGCTCGTCTACGACCTCGGCCGACGACACCGCGTCGCGCTCCAGCGGGTCGACGCCGCACCGTCGCCGAAGCCGCGCGCGAAGTATCCGCGGGTCGCGGCCTCGGTCGGCAAGGCCGCGTCGCGATAGTACGGCGAGCGTACGATGCTCGCTCAACGCTCCCTGATGGCCCAGGCGCTCCAGGTGGCGGGTCTTCCTCTCGCGGGCACCCGCTATCGGGGCATCGACGACGCGCGGAACATGTGCCCGACTGCTTCCGTTCAACGTGTGAGCATCGGGCCTCGACCCTTCTCCGGCGGCTCCTGCACGTCGGGTTAGACTCCACGCCCCATGACGGAACTCTGGCTCCCCGAGGATTTTCGCGTCTACGTCTCGCCGGACGGGGGCGTCGCCAACGCGCCCTTCGAGGGGGGCGAGGAGCGCGTCCTGGCCACCGTCAACCTCTACCAGGGCGAGGACGGTGGCTACGTCGCCGTGTACTCACGCCACCCCGAGGCGGGCGTCTACTCCGTCGGCGGAGGCATCTACGTCGTCGGGCAGGTGCGGCTGCGCGGGCGCTACGTGGGCCGCGTCTTCCACCCCACCGGCTTCGAGCAGAGGGACATCAGCGCGGCGTCGGAGATCGGCTTCGTGTGCAACCAGGCCTTCGGCGGCGGGGACTGGGAGTGCTGGGGCGGCGGCGACACCGGCGGCTGGTTCGGCCTCGAGGGCTGAGGCGACACCCACTCCGTCAGGGTCTCGCGGGGGTCTCCAGCGGGGTGCGCGCCAGCTCGATCCAGTCGGGCTCGAGCCCCGTCGCCGGGCGCACATCGGCGACGAGGCGCGACCACGCCTGCTGCTCCCGCGCGAAGGCCACGCGGCCCTCGCGCTGCCACCAGCGGCGGTACGGCGCGGCGGTGGTGTCGGGCCCGCTGCCCGGCGCCGAGTGGGCTGGGCTCGCGTCGGCCGGCTGCCGCGCGACGAAGCCGAGGAGCTCGATGGACGTCACGGCGTTGCGGCGCGTGGTCTCCACCTCGGAGGTCTCCAGCAGCGCGACCAGCGCGGGGAGCACCCGGCGATCTCGCCACGCCCGAAGCCGACCGGCGAGCATATGGCGCAGATGCGGATGGTGCGCGTACTGCCGCAGCACGAGGTCGAGGTCCGCCGGGTCGGCGAGCTCGGAGAGCGCAATGAAGGCCTCGGTGAGCACCTGCGCGTCGCGCGACGAGGCGAGCTGCGCGCGCCAGAACCGTTGCAGCGCCCGGACGGGGGCGTGGCGGCCGAGGGCCCAGGCCGCGCACCGTCGCCGGTCGCGAGGGGCGCGGGCGACGGCGTCGAGCAGCGTCGCTCGGCCTGCGGTCGTGAGGTCGGTCGGAACCTCGATCTGCGGGTTGAGCCCGTTGCGCCCGGCGACGGCGCAGCGAGCGAGCCACGCGGAGACATCGGTGGGGGTCGCGGGCGGCGTCGGCGGGGTGGTCGGCGGTGGCGGCGCGGCGGGGCAGGCGCCGGCGTGGCGCCAGCGGTGACCGCCACCGGGGAGCGGGGCGCTCGACGTGCGGCCGTCGCATCCGCAGAAGGTCATCGGCATTGGGTGCACGGCGGCGGACCAGCACTGGCTGCGAGCGGGTCCGTCGCAGCCCGGCGCGAAATAGGGCACCTCGTCGTCGCGGCACGGGCGGCCGACGATCGGCTCGGGAGGCCGCGGCTGCGCGCTGGCCGGAAGGCCCACGGCGACGGCCGCGGCGAGTGCGAAGATCCACCGGGTCTGCGGGGGTGACATCCGTTGCGCTCCGTGGCGAGGTGTAAGGGGACTGAGTGCGGAGGGTACGTCCCCTACCCGGCCACTGTCGGCATCCCCAGCTCGCGTCGGATCGGGTCGAGGTCCAGCATCCTTCCGCCCGGCATCCCTTCCGCCTGTCCACGGCGCTCCAGGTCTCGCAGCCACGCCTCCACCGACGCTCGTCCCTCCGGGGTCTTCACCCGCTGCCGTGGCACGCCGCCCACCGCCGGCAGCTCGCGATCCAGCGAGTCGCGCAGCGCCTGCTCCGTCAGCTCGAGCACCGCGCTCATCGCCTCCTCCGGCGAGGCCGCCGCCACCGGCCGGTTGGAGATCACGACCGTCTCGTCGGCCTCCTCCTTCCTTCGAGCGAAGCCGTCCTCCTTCCACGGCGCCCGGACCGTTCGCGAGACCTCCTTCGGGCGCTCTCCCACGATCGCCTCGATGCGATCGAAGAGCCGCACCACCCTGGCCGGGGAGCTCGCCCTCAGCACCCACTGCCTGCCCTCTCGGGCCAGGCTCCCGAGGTCCTCCCCACCGGGCGCCAGCGTCGACGGTGTGCTCGCCATCCAGCTCCAGCGACGCTCGCCGGTCTCCACCATGTCGTCCGCGGCGCACATCCGCGAGGCGACCGTCGCCACGGCGGTCTTGAGCTTCACCACCACGTCGCAGAACTCCACGCAGTCGCCCTCGCTGGTGCCAAGAAACACCCTCTTCGCCTTCTGCGCCGCGAGGACCTCCTCGGCCATCCTCACCAGCACCCCGTACGCGATGCCCCAGTGGAGCCGCAGCCCCGCCGAGGGCGCCGCCGGGTCGACGGACGCGGCCGGCTTCTTCAGCGCCGTGAGGGTCGAGCGCACCGCGGCCACGAAGCGAGCGGGGTCCACCGCGGCGAAGTGATCGGCCACGGAGAAGACGCTGGGGAAGATCCACCGGCCGTCGTCGCGCGGGAGGATCAGCCCGAAGCCCCGGGCCCAGCGGGTGAGCTGCTCGAGCTGCGCGTCGCCCCAGCCGAGCACGGTGTATCGGGTGTGGTCGAAGACGTCCTCCATGAGGACGGTTCCGGCGGCGCGGTCGACGGAGAGCACGTCCGCGAGGATCACCCTCGCCTTCGCGAGCCGCAGCCGCGCAGCGCGGGAGGAGGCGTCGGTGGCGCTTCGGTCGCGCGCGGCGTCGTCGAGGCCCGTGCGGCCGCTCTTGCGCGGTCGGAAGAGGGAGGCCCAGGTCGGCACCAGCGAGGTCCCGAGGTGCGAGGACAGCCCCGGGCCGTCGTCGCGGGTGAAGGTCCGTCCCAGCAGCGCGAAGCCCGCCTCTCGGATGGCGGCCTCGAACTCGTCGAGGTGCTCGTTGTTGTAGCGCTCCTTCCATTCGCCCAGGAAGCGCGCGGTGCCCGCCTCCTCGGCGGCATCCATCGCGTCCGGCGCCTCCAGCGCCGCGTCGGGGTCGTCTTCGTCGCGGTACGCCGGGTGCGGGTGCTCGACGATCACCCGGGTCTTCCCCACGGCCCCATCGATCTCGTAGCGCTCCGAGCAGCGCGCCAGCTCGTCGAAGATCGCGTCGCCGTGCTTCTCCAGGAAGCGCGTCACGGCCTCCACCAGCAGCGCCGCCCGGAGGACGTCCTCGCGGGTGACGGCGCGCGGCAGCCCCTCGGGCGAGGAGCACATCAACCACGGCACCCCCGACGGACCGGCGAGCGGCCATCGGCGCCGGCGGATCTCCGCCAGGAACTCGGGTGGCATCTCGCTCGCGGCGTCGAACTGCACGGCGAGCGCCGGGGGAATCGCGCGCGGCGCCGGTCCGTGCGGCGACGCGTCCCGGGCGGCGCGCAGGAAGGCCATGAAGGCCTCGGCGGAGTCGAAGCAGAGCAGACCGTAGCTCTCGCGGATCTGTCCCACGACGCTGACGCAGGCGTCGCGGAGTCCGACCGCCGGGGCGTCGACGCGGAGCACGTCGGAGTCGGAGGGGACGAGGTTCCAGGGGCCGAGCCGGTAGAGGGCCGCGGCTGCGGTGAAGAAGCGGGCGACCAGGGCGGGGTCGTCCTCCGCGAGGTCGACGATCTCCTCCAGGGGACTGCCGGCTTCCTGCGAGCGCGCCTGCGCGAGCGCCTCGGCGAGCTCGACGAGCGCCCCGGTGGCCTCGGGCACCGGTCCCACGGCCACGGGCACGCCCGTCCCGACCAGCGCGACGACGGACGCGACCGCCCTCGGGTCCGACACCCGCAGGCGCTGCGGGGGAGGCGCCTTCCCGGACGCCAGCGCATCGCGAAGGACCTCCGCCATCGCCGCGATGGGCGCCGTGCGGGGGACCGGGGCCGCCGCGACGACGTAGGGCCCGTTCATCCAGAAGATGAAGTCGAGCTCCGCGACGTCGCGCACCGCGAAGCCGGGCGGCGCCGGGAGGCGGGTGCCGGCCCACTCGACGGACGACGCTCGCGGAGAGGGTCCCCGGCGGCGCAGCGGGACGGCGATCGGGGCTTTCCTGGCGCGTGGGCTCATGGGCGACGACGCTCGCATGGACTGCCGGGATGCCTCAATGGCCGTGACCCACGGGTGCGCGCGGGGAGCGTAGGACGCGAACTGCGGGGACACGTCGGGCGGGGTGTCGTCGAAGGGGTTCACCTTCAAGGGAACCCACTGGACGCCCAGGCGCTCGTATCCCGTTTGGGAGTCCCCCGACCCACGCCTCGGCTGGACGGGCGCGGACCGCAGCAGGCGCGCTACCCTCGGCCCCGCGGACAGTATGGAAGCAATCCATTTCTACTCGGTGCAGGGCGACTACGGCGCGCTCTCCAACTTCGCGCCGTACCCGATCGTGATGAAGGGTCGGCGCTGGCCGACGAGCGAGCACTACTTCCAGGCGCAGAAGTTCGTCGGAACCCCGCGGGAGGACGAGGTCCGGCGGGCGAGCACGCCCGCGGAGGCCGCGCGTATGGGCCGCGACCGCAAGCACCGGCCCCGGCGCGACTGGGACTCGGCGCGCGACGGCGTGATGCACGCCGCGGTGCTCGCGAAGTTCACCCAGCACGCCGAGCTGCGTTCGATGCTCCTGGCGACGGGCGACGCCCACCTGGTGGAGCACACCGACAGCGACGACTACTGGGGCGACGGCGGCGACGGGAGCGGTCGCAACCGGCTCGGGGAGATCCTGATGCAGGTGCGGGACGCGCTGCGTTGAGCCTTCATCGCACCACGACCGCACCCCCGGCGCGGCCCAGCTCCACCATCACGCCACCGCGTCGCGCCGCCTCGACCGCGAGTTCGCTCCGCTCGATGCTCTGCCACAGCGCGCGTCCGTTGACCACGACGTCGAGCGCGACCGGCGCCACCCGCGTGGCCTCCTCCATCGCCCATAGGATCGACTCCCAGATCAGCTCGATGGGATTGCCGAACACCCCGCCGCCGATGAGCGTCAGCACCACCACCCGGCGCCCGAGGGCGATCGCGCCCAGGAGCGTCCCGAGATAGGCCGCGCGCAGCAGCTGCCGGGTGATGACGCGATACGCCCCGCCCGGTGTCGCGAGAGAGCCATACATCCCTCCCGCGAGGGTCGACGTGAACACCTGGGCGATGCGATGGGGCGTCGCGACGGCGCCCTCCCACTGGGCGCCGAGCACCACCTCGACGTCGTCGTGTAGCCCCACGCGCACCTCGTCGAAGCGCGCCTGGAGCGCCTCCGCGAAGGCCGCGGCGTCGTAGATCGAGCGGTCGCGGAGGTACCCGCTCTCGACACGCGCCACGTGAGCAGCGCACGTCCGCGAGCAGGTCGATCTGCTCCCGGTGGGTGGACTGCGTGAAGCGCCGCCCGTCCCTCGATGGCGCCGCGTAGTGGCGGACGAGCGTCGCCGGGAAGGCCGAGATCGACGCGCGCGGCCCCTGGGTGGGGTCGCCCAGGTAGGCCGCCACGGGCGTCACATAGGCCCCGGGCGACTCCAGACAGTTGAACTGCGACGCCGCCTGGAAGAGCGCCCCCTCGGGCGCGTAGGCTTGGAGCGCGCCGATGTCCGTCGCCACGCCCTCCCCGTCGAGCACCCAGCGCCGGTGGGGTCCCGCGTCCAGCCGCATCGCGCGGCGAGAGGCGCGGTCGCGCAGTGACCCGAGGGTGGGAATCTGGAAGCTCCCCGCATCCCACGTGGGTGCGGCTCTTTCGCGGCGCTGGGCGGCGTAGGTGCGGGCGTCCGGTCCGGTGCGGCGGGATGACGGCGCGTGCGGGCTTCGGGTAGTTGGGAAGTACCACCTACCCCACAGCCCAAAACCCGCACGCCCATGCAACCACAACTCGCCCCCTCCGACGACCCCTTCGCCTCCGCCCTCGCTCAGTTCTCGACCACCTGCGACTGGCTCCGCGCCGACGCGATGGCCCTCGCCCACGGCGAGATCGAGACCCACGTCCTGCTGGCCTCCCGCGAGATCGCGCGCCGCATGCTCCAATCGCACTTCGACCTCCGCGCCCGGCAGGAGCGGCAGGCACCGCGGCCCGACGCGGTCGCCCCCGAGGCGGTGCCCCGTACCCAGGCGTGCAACCTCGACACGGTGGTCGGCCGCGTGCGCGTGTCGCGCTGGGCCTGGCAGTGCATGGGCGCGCCGACGGTCCGCCCCATGGACGTCGCCATCGACCTGCCGTGCGAGGTCTACTCCTCGGGCGTGCGCCGCTTCGTCTGCGAGCAGCTCGCCGACCGCTCCGTCGGCCACAGCTGCGAGGCCCTGGAGCAACTCGGCATCGAGGTGCCGCGGCGGCAGGCCGAGCAGCTCGCGGTGCGCATGGCCCAGGACTTCGAAGCCTTCTACGCGGAGCGCGAGCGCCCCGCCAACGACGCCGTCGCCGACACGACGCTGCTGGTGCTCTCGACCGACGCCAAGGGCGTTCGGATGCTGCCGCGGGCGCTCCGCGAGGCCACCCGCAAGGCCGCTGCCCGCGAGGCCGCAGGCACCGTCCGCGGCGACCCGATGGCGGCCCGTCAGGAGCGCGCCCACGACCGCCGCATGGCCGTGGTGACGGCGATCTGGGACCAGGAGCGGTGCGTGCGCGAGGCTCACGAGATCGTCGAGCAGCTCAAGCCGCCGGCCCAGCGCAAGACCCCCAAGCGCACGTTGCCGCGCCCGCAGAACAAGCAGGTCGCGGCGACGGTCGAGAAGGACCAGGGCACGGCGATCCGCGCGATGTTTGCCGAGGCGCAGCGGCGCGACCCCGAGCACCGACGGACGTGGGTCGTAGTGATCGACGGGGCCGAGACGCAGAGCGACGTCGTGCAGCGGGAGGCCGACCGGCTGGGCGTGCGGGTGGTGATCGTGCTCGATCTGATCCACGTGTTGCACTACGTGTGGCGGGCGGCGATCGCGATCCACGGCGGGACCAACGCGGCGGCCGAGGGGTGGGTGCGGACGTACGTCGGCAAGCTGCTCACCCGACCGGTGGTGGACGTCGTGGCGGGGCTGCGGCAGTCGGCGACGCTGCGAGAGATCACCGACGCCCGTCGCGAGGCGGTGGAGGAGTGCGCCGAGTACCTGCGCGCGCGGAGTCGGCAGTTGGACTACGCGGCCGCGCTGCGGGCGGGCCTGCCGATCGCGAGCGGGGTGATCGAGGGCGCGTGCCGGTCGCTGGTCCAAGACCGGATGGGCCTCACCGGCGCGCGCTGGACCGTCCAGGGCGCCGAGGCCGTGCTGCGCATACGCGCGCTGATCGCATCGGGCGACTGGAATGCCTACTGCCGATTCCATCTCAAGAAGGAGCACGCGCGGAACTACCCGCCGGTGAAGGCCGCCGCGTGATCGTCAGGCGCTCCGCTGGGAAAGAGCCGCACCCCGGCGCTCTTCGCTCCTGACGCCGACGTCCGGGTGGAGGAGGTGCGCGTCGTCGAGGGCGAGGTCATTCACGTCGCGCTGCGATGTGCCCGTCACTGCGCCTCCTGCCCGGTCTGCGGGCACGAGGCTTCCCGCGTCCACAGTGTCTACTCCCGCTCCCTGGCGGACCTCGCGTGGCGGGGATTTCCGGTCCGCCTCGCGGTGCGCGTTCGACGTTTCCGCTGTGGGCACGCGACGTGTCCCCGCGCCCTGTTCGCCGAGCGCTTGGACGATCTCGCCGGCCCCTACGCCCGGCGCACCACGCGACTCACGCGCACCCTCACGCGCGTTGGAATGGCGCTCGGTGGCGAGGCCGGTGCGCGCTTGCTCCCCATCCTCGGAGCGTCGGCCAGTCCCTCCACGATGCTGCGGTTGGTTCGTCGCTCGCCATCCCCCACCCGGCCCACGCCGCGAATCCTCGGGGTGGACGACTGGGCCCGCCGACGCGGCCACACCTACGGCACGGTGCTGGTGGATCTGGAGCGGCGCGTCCCCGTCGAGCTCCTGCCCGACCGGGAGGCCGCGACCTTCGCCCAGTGGCTCCGCGAGCACCCCGGCGTCGAGGTCATCGCCCGCGACCGCGCCGAGGCCTACGCCCAGGGCGCACGGGACGGGGCGCCGGCCGCCGTCCAGGTCGCCGACCGTTGGCACCTGCTCAAGAACGTCGGCGAGCTGCTCGAGCGCCTCCTGCACGCCCACCGCGCGGCCCTTGCCGAAGCTGCCCTCGTGGAGCCCGCACTGGCCTCCGCTCCACCGGCGCGAGACAGCGACCCCGCGGCCTCATCGTCGGCGCCACGAGCCAACCCATCGACCCTCCCGACGCCCGAGGGAGTCCGACCATCGCCCGAGCCACTGACCCCGGCGCGAACGGTCGCTGCCGGGCGCCAGGCCGCCCGTCAGGCCCGCGACGACCAGGTGAAGGCGCTGCGCGCGCAGGGCCTCTCGCACCGCACCAACGGCAGCCGCGTCGGGATGGCCCCGGCGACGGTCCGCAAGTATCTCTCCGCGCCGACGTGCCCGACCCGGGCGCCGCGCCGCACGAAGGTCGGGACCCTGACGCGCGTTGACGCCCATCTGCGCGCCCGCTGGCAGGAGGGCTGCGAGGACGCCCTGGTGCTGTGGCGCGAGGTCCAGGGGATCGGGTTTCGCGGCTCGCTGCGGACCATCCAGCGCCACGTCGAGCGCTGGCGAGCGACGGGTCGGCGCCCCGCCGACGTGCTGCGTGCGACGGCCTCCTCGGCCCCGCGCCCCCCGTCGCCGCGGCAGCTGCGGTGGTGGCTGACGTTGCCCGCCGAGCGACTGAGCGAGGGCCTGCGGTGCTACGTCGCGCGCCTCACCGAAGCGTGCGCGCCGATCCGCGCCGCCCGGCAGCTCGCCGTCAGGTTCGGCATCGTCCTGCGGGGCGGAGAGGCGAACGCGCTGGGGCCGTGGCTGGAGGAAGCGACGGAGAGCGGACTGACCTCCTTCCGGGACTTCGCGGCGGGGTTGCGACGCGATCAGGCCTCGATCGAGGCGACGATCCGCGAGCCGTGGAGCAACGGCCAGACCGAGGGACAGGTCAACAGGCTCAAGATGCTCAAGCGGCAGATGTACGGGCGCGCCGGCCTGCCGCTGCTCCGTCAGCGCATGCTGGCCACGGTGGCATGAGCGCCGGGAAGCACCGTTGCCTCAGCAGCTGAGAGTGGCGACTGCGCGACCGCCGACACTTCGAACTCATTGATGCCGACCGGTGGTGGGGCGCTCGTCCGTCATCATCGAGAGTGACGAAGATCCAACTTTAGTGTCGCTTGACAACTGGCAGCCACACCCCTGCGTTCCCGTGGTAACAGTTCAGGGGTGCAAGCCGCTCGTTTGACGCTGGGGTTCGCGCGTTGGCGCTCACCCCAGGCTATAACAAGTGACGACCCCGCGTTCGCGGGGTCTTTCGTACCGAAACTCGATGGGCCTTCCGGAAGCTCCAATCG
>Ga0207969_100459_pt1 | contig 19053 bp, 17 predicted proteins | sample LakWasMet25_LOW6_2_FD_183869 | JGI IMG/M metagenome (GOLD analysis project Ga0207969, IMG submission 183869) | Freshwater sediment methanotrophic microbial communities from Lake Washington under simulated oxygen tension - Sediment Metagenome... | ecosystem: Environmental > Aquatic > Freshwater >... | reverse complement strand
TCGCGACGCAGTCGCTGTAATTGTTGACTCAATATTTTCGCGTTCTGCTTCACCGAAAATGACGTCAGGTCTAGTGTGTGAAGCTTTTCTGGACTCATTCGAGGCCAAGCTTCGCATTACCCCCATCACTAAAGTAGGGAAGTCAATTTGATCCTTGTTCCAGTTTCTATCAGCCAAAATTGATAAATATGCCTGGTTAATTAAATCCTGGGTCGTCATGTGTAGTTTGACTGCAGGATTTTTGTTAAGTAACCAATGAGCAAATGTAGCAATCTTGGGAGAGGGGTTAGTAGCTTCAACACCAATTGCAGACCTGATTTCCGCGTCTGTAGCGAAACATTCTTTTAATACTTCTGTGTTAGTCAATTTAGTCATTAAGCAGCCTCCTCATTAATCTAATGCTCAGGATTTAGGGGATTTGACACATTTTTATAAATATTTTTTTTAATGTCACAAATTAAATTCTGCTCAGCATTATTGGTTAAGGAGAGATAACTTTAAATCAGGAGGGAAATATGATGGAAACTTTAAACTTAACTAAACTAGATGTAAATGCAGCTAAAGAACCTAACGGTCCAAAATTCTTCGTCAATATAGAAGGTAACAAGTACGAATGGCCTCGTGAAACCATTACCACCGAAGAAATAGCGCACTTAGGCGGCTGGGCAAATGAAGGTGTGATTGAGATCGATGAAAATAACGTCGAATGTACATTGTCATCCAGTGAAGTGATCCACTTGAAACCAGGTATGGGTTTCGCCAAAAAAATTCGCTGGCAACGTGGTGATGGTGTATTCAATCTTCGCCTTAATAACGAACTGCAACATCTGCAAGGTCATTTTAAAAACGCAAAACAACATAAGAACTGGTTTTTGCTACCGGACTATCCATTACCGGCAGGCTGGAGTCTCAGGACCGCAAATATCGCTTTTCGGGTTTTACCTGGATATCCAGCCACACCACCTTACGGGTTTTTTGTACCGAACGGACTTAGATTCGAAGGTGCATTTCCTGACAACTATCAAGAAGGCATCGCTGATGTGCCACCTTTTGAAGGTCAGTGGGCTATGTTCTCTTGGGCTCCTCAAGAATGGAAATCAAGTGACAGCATCGCAGCAGGATTCAACCTACTCAACTTCGCACTGAGTTTCACAGTACGTCTGAAGGAAGGTGCCTAGATGTCTGTATCGATCAGCATGCAAGGCGATACTTTTGCGGATATTCAAAGGCATCTGTTCCCTAAAGGTGACTGGCGTGAACAAGGTGGTTTCCTGTTTAGCCGGTTCGACGAGGACAAGCAGGAATTCGTAGTGATTGAATGGCTGCCATTAACTGGGTCGGATTACGCATTCCAGGAAAAAGACTATCTTGAGCTGTCTGATTCGACGCGAGCATCATTAATCAAAAAAGCCCATGACATGCAGGCATCGCTGATCGAGATTCACTGCCACCCTGGTCAGTTCAAAGTTGCGTTCTCCTTGGCTGACTGGATGGGGTTTCATGAGTTTGTACCGCACATTCGATGGCGGTTGGCCAATCGCCCCTATGCGGCTTTGGTATTCGGACATGAGTGTGTCGATGGTTTCGCATGGGTCGGTGAACAAAAACTTCTGGTTAACGTGAAAGGCATCAGTGTAGGAAAGGCCTTTTATGCAACAACCGGTAATTCAATGAACGCGCTTAGTAGAGGTTTTTATGAAAAGATTTGACAGAAATATCATGTTCTTTGGGGTCGATGGTCAACGCATATTGCGTGAATCGATTGTAGCTGTGGTTGGCTGTGGCGGACTTGGACATCATGTGATACAGCAGCTAGCCTACCTTGGGGTCAAGAAAATCGTAGCTATCGATGACGAAGAGCTTAGTCTGACAAACAAGAATAGATATGTGTTGGCTTACGACGATGATCCTGTCTCCGGCTTTCGCAAAGTAGATTTAATCAAACGCAGTGTCCATTTGATAGATCCATCTATCGAAGTGGTAACAGTTCACGCAAGTTTACGAAGTGCAGAAGCTATTGCAGCGTTGAAACAAGCTGATGTGATTTTCGGTTGCCTGGATGATGACGGCCCACGATTTATTCTAAATGAGTTTGCGTTGGCTTACGACAAAGAATTAATCGACTTGGCATCAGATACTGATAACGAAGGCTTGCTCATCTATGGTGGTCGTATGGTCTATGTTGGAAATGATGAGCCAGGCTGTCTGGTATGCATGGATGTACTTGATATGAATGCCGTCACAAATTTCTTAAGTGGCGAAAATGGCAGGCGCGACCGGGAAGATTTGTATGGCGTAGATAAATCCGAGCTGGAAGAAGTTGGACCCTCTGTCGTTTCCTTGAACGGAATTGTTGCATCACTTGCCGTGATGGAATACATGCTGCAGGCCACAGGCATTCGGAAGGCCAAGAAGAAACTTGAATACCGGGGAAATATGGGCATCGTCGCTGTAAAGAATGAGATACATGACGATGATTGCCACTTTTGCAAAAATGTTCGTGGTTCAGCTGATGCAGCAAACCTTGAACGTTATCTATAACCGAGGATATTCAGATGTCATTTTTAGAAGAATTTTTATTAGTTTTAGCGTATTCCGTAAGGACACAGTTAGCCATCATTTTTGGTGTGGTGTTTTTTATAGGCTTTTTAGTTTTAGGCCATCACTTCTCAGAAACACTGCATTTTGAAGGCTATCTCGCACCGTTGGCTGATGCTATCAGGCCATATATAGAAATGCGTTATGAATATGCGGCATGGGGAGCCTTGTTCACATTTTTCGGCGTGGCCATCAGGGTTTACTTAAAAGACCGTAAGCGTTTTTTACAATACTAAATAAGTTAAAGACGACTTTTGGCGAAGCGAAAATACGAATTTGACGAGCAGAAATTAGCTCGATTCAAAAAAGAAGGCCGTGGCGAAGGTCATGGTATTGATTATAAGCCTTGGCTAACGATACAGGATGTGCCTTCTAATGGCCGCTCCAGTCGGATTCCTAGCAGCAAAATACCTCGTGAACATCATCTGCTTTCAGACAATGAACGGGGTATTTTTCTGTTATTGGATTGGTCGGATAACGTGGTTGATGTACGTGAGCAGTTTCCTTTAGACCGTGACATTACACGCAAAATCGCAAATGAAATGGGCGTAGTCCATCCTATGGATCCTAAAACACGCACTGACATAGTAATGACGACAGATTTTTTGATAGACATACGCGTTGGTAACAAGACTATCGAAATTGCACGATCAGTCAAATCCAAAACGGACATTGATAACCCCCGCACGATAGAAAAACAAGAAATAGAGCGTCGTTATTGGGAGCTCAAGAATATTGATTGGCGAATGTTCATTGATACCGATATACCGAAAAAACGGGTCGAGAACCTGCGCTTGTTGTATGAGATGAAATCATTTGATGGCCTAGTCGTTCCTTACCCGGACTACTGGCAGGACATATGTACCAGACTGATGGCTGCATTGAACACAGTGCATCGTGTGCAAGTTAAAAAATTGATTAAAGAATTAGAGTTTACTCAGGGCTTAAAAGCAGAAGATATCATTGCAGCGATTCGTCACTTAGGCGCTAATAAGGTAATCACTTTTGACCTTGATATTCCGTTCAGTACCAATGTATTTATAAGTAGTACGAAGCAAGTATCAAGTGTTACACCTATGAGGAACATAGCATAATGTTCCTTAAAAATGACTTGATTCAGTATGAAGGTGAAGGTGGCAAAACAATCCGTATCTTGTGGATACACCCCGAACAACCTTACGCCTTCACGATTGAAATCGGCGATCTACATGCCTTACCCCAAAGCATCAATATCAAAAGTATTGAATCGGACTTATCGGAAGGTAAAGCCAAACTATTAAAATCCGATCCGTTTTTTCGCATCATCAATGACGAAGCATTGCCCACAAAACATAAAGACATTCGGGATAAAGCCTTTGAGTTCATTGAGGAGCTTGTAGCCAATCAACCGGCCATTTACTTTGAAGATAAGCGCTGGGATCTCATTGTTGCATGCATCCAGAAAATCAAAGAAAAGAATAATAAGACTACCCATAAAACTATATACCTATACCTCAGACGATATTGGCAGCGAGGTCAGACCAAAAATGCATTGTTGCCTGACTACAATAACTGCGGTGCTAAAGGAGAGACTAGAACATCAAACCCTGACGTCAAACGCGGGCGACCACGTAAATACAGCGATGAGGTTGGTCTGAATGTCTCTGAAGACATGAGGAAAATCTTCAAGGTAGCGGTATCTAGGTTTTTTGCATCAGACTCTAAATTCACCCTGCAAGGGGCTTTCGATGAAATGATCCGCAAGTTCTTTTGTAATCGAGAAATTGATTATGAATCTGGACGCATCATACATCTACCAAAAGATGAAGTTGCAACTTCAGGTTTCCCCACCATCGGGCAATTTACTTATTGGCTCAACCAGGATCATAACCGTCCGGACATTAAACGTAAACGCGTCGGCAACAAGGCATATGATAAAGACCTGAGAGGTTTGCTGGGAACTTCAAATGCAGAGGTTTGGGGTCCGGGCTCACGGTATCAAATCGATGCCACGATCGCTGATGTTTACTTAGTCTCACGGGTCGACCGTACCAAAATTATAGGACGACCAGTGATTTACATCGTGATCGATGTATTCAGCCGGATGATAGTAGGACTGTATGTAGGCATTGAGGGGCCATCATGGGTAGGCGCGATGATGGCGTTAGCCAATACCGTCACAGATAAACAGGCATTTTGCAAAAGATTCAATATCAAAATTGAACCACATGAATGGCCGTGTCACCATCTGCCTTCTACGATACTGGGCGATAAAGGAGAAATTGAAGCCAATATCATTAATACCTTGATGAACAACTTCAATGTGATTGTTGAAAACGCTTCTGCCTATCGAGCTGACTGGAAAGGCATCGTCGAACAGCGATTCAAGCTACTGCCTGCAATGTTCAAACCTTATGTGCCAGGTTATATCGAACCAGATTTCAGGGAGCGTGGCAGTAAAGACTATCGCTTAGATGCGGTATTGGACTTAGATCAATTTACCCAAATCATCATCGAGTGTGCACTCTATTACAACAATGACCATGAATTTAAACATTATGACCGTGACCGGGATCTAGCGTCGGATAATATTCCTGCAGTCCCTGTTGAGTTATGGGAATGGGGTATTGCAAATCGCAGTGGTCAGCTGCGCATCTATCCAGAAGAGTTGGTCAAGTTCAGCTTGATGCCGACCCAATTGGTCACTGTCACCATGTTCGGTATCAAGTTTGGCGGGGCCTACTATACCTGCCAGCGTGCAATGGAAGAATTATGGTTTGACCGCGCCCGGCAAAATAATACCTGGAAGGTCAAGGTTTCATACGATCCGCGCGACGCAGATGAAATCTATCTGCACAATGAAAAATCACCTCGTCAATTTGATGTCTGTCATATGACTGAACGTAGCAGGGCTTATCAAAATGTCTCTAGCTGGGAAATAGAACAGCAGCAATTCAAACAAAAGCAAACCTCGGCGAATCATGCCCCGTCACAACAATTAGCCAGGTCTAATCTCGCTGGCCGTGTCGAAACAATCGTAGCGTCTGCCATTCAGCAAAAGCCCGATACCAGTCATCTAAGCAATGCAAGTCAGACCAACAATATCAGGGAAAACCGTGCATTGGAAAAAGCTGAGAACCGTAAATCGGAAGCTTTCAATCTGGGCAAGACCTCAACTAAATCGGTAAACCAGGCTGAACCTAAAGCCAAGGTCATCAACTTTCCGAAGTTGCCTGTAGATGATTATTCCGAACCAGATATTACTGACATTGTTGCCGATAACCATAAGGGAAATGACGATGAAAAATCTTGATTCAATACCTATTACGCTTCCGGAATATGCCAATAATCCATTTATTACAGCCCTGCCGCCGTTGCTTTCTAAGCTTGAGCAGCTGGAAGCTTTAGCGGTCAAGCCCATGTACGACGCTAAAGAGCGATTGTATCCAGCGCACTTGCGTAAGCATTGCCTGCTACGTCTGGGCCGTTATTTTGAACCCTTGGAACGGCAGCTGCAATTGGCTGAACGCTTTGGCATTTTGCTCAGGCAAGGCTATATAGGACGAAATCCAAATACCCCCAGTTATATCCATCGTTTGCAAAATGGTGTTGATACTATTAATGCCAAATCCGTCTATATCGAAGCGCGGCAACCCATTGCAAATACTGCGAATAGTTTTGCCTTAGTTGGTTGCTCTGGAAACGGTAAATCTACCGCTACTGAACAAATCCTGATTCAGCAACCACAGTGTATACAACACTCCAGCCCTGTCAGCTTGATACAAATCGTCTGGCTGAAACTGGAATGTCCATCGCAAGGTTCCACAAGACAGCTCTGTATCAATTTCTTTTCAACAATAGACCGTTTGATCGGGACTAACTATTTAGCCCAGTACGGTAAAGCCAAAAACGGTGTGGACGTCATGATGGCCCACATGGCCCACGTCGCTAACCTGCATGCTATCGGTGTATTAGTCATCGACGAGATTCAGCATTTAAGAACTAGCAAGATTGGTTCGGAAGGTATCTTGAATTTCCTGGTGACACTGGTCAATTCGATTGGAATCCCAGTCATATTAATAGGCACGTTAAGTGCGATTCCAATCCTCCAAACAAATTTCAGACAAGCTAGACGTGCGAGTGGCTTGGGCTCGCTTACATGGGACGCCATGCCCAATAACAAATCCTGGGGTTATTTCATCAACAAAATGTGGGTCTATCAATGGACTCGGGATTTCACCCCCATGACTGCTGAAATAGAGCTGGTGTTGTATGAGGAAAGCCAGGGCATCATTGATATTGCGGTAAAGCTATTCATGCTGACACAGCTTCGTATCATTTCAATTCGTGAAGTGAAAGAAGGCTCTGAGGTGATTACACCGGCACTGATTCACCGAGTTGCTAGGGAAGATTTACGCATTGTGCAGCCCATGCTCAATGCTTTACGTGCAGGTGATAAAAAAGCTTTGGAAAAATATGATGATTTGAAGCCGCTTCAGGATTATGTCGATGAGGTTTTCAACTCAGCTACATATCAACCTGGAGTCGTAACTCAAGCTGTTGAATCTTTCACTTCACATCCAAATGAAAGTGATGATGTAGTGCCAACAGATTCGCTGTCCTCGCTCAGAACCGCATTGTCTACATTGAATATATCCAGTGATATCGCCGAGGTCCTAGTACAAGAAGCTTTGATCAAAATCCCTTCAGCAGACCCTCTATTAATGATGTCGTTCATTTCCGAAAAACTCACATCAGTACCAAAGTCCAAGCCTGCAAAATCACCTAGGCTCAAAGTGACCGAAGACAATGTACTTCAACTGCCGGAGAAAGATCTTCGGAAGATTTTAGCAATGGCTAAGAATAGCAATATTGGTGCATACAATGCTTTACTGGGTGCAGAAATCATCAAACACCCCATGTCGGATATCGCTGCCTGATATGCTCGCCTACTTTCCAGCCATCTATCCTGACGAACTGCTGTATAGCGTATTGGCTAGATATTATTTGCATGTGGGTTTACCACCCATAGCCAAATCACACGAGACATTATTCGGACGGCGTAGCGTGATTGCCTCCTACGATCTCATAGGAAGCTTGAATATCCTCGCCGAGCGTATTCCTGCCGAAAGAGGCTTGAGCGCAGAAGTTTTATTGAATATGACCTTGTATCCCTATTGTGTCACTTTTGAACCGGGCGAGGTTAGAACAAAGGTTGAACAGGACTTAATAAAAGGTAAGGTTTTAAGCAGTCATTTAAGATTGGGACTTGCGACCTTTCGTATCGCCAGGCTAACGCATTTGCGCTTTTGTGCCGCATGTAACGAAGAGATGTTGCTTCGGTATGGGGAATTATATTGGCGGCGGTCGCATCAGCTTGCGAGTGTTCTGGTATGCACTGAGCATGAAATGCCATTACAGCAAAGCACAGTCCACCTAGATAAGGAAAGTCGCCATGCATTTATTGCTGCAAGTCTCAATAATTGCCCCGCGCTGACAAGTCCGTATCTATTCAACTCCAATTCTGAGTCAGTGTTAAGCCATTTGATGCAAATAGCGCATTTAAGTATTGAGCTTTTAAAAGGCACTACACCCAAGTCATTTGACGAATGGACCATTTATTATCGTGCCAAGATGCTCTCTGCTGGACTGGCTAAATCCGCATGCACGATGAATCAACAGTCATTCTGCGAGGAGTTTAAACAATTCTATGCGGAAACATTATCTTGTTTTCCCCATGTGATTAATGGTGATAGTTATCCAAATCAATGGCTTCAAACCCTAGTACGGAAACATCGAAAAGCCAACCATCCTCTTTACCACTTGTTGTTACAAAACTTTTTAAACCAAAGAGAGGAAGTTGAGCCATTATTTGGCACCGGCCCATGGCCGTGTCCTAATCCCTTGGTAGCACATCCTAAGCAGTACCCAATTACGAAAATCAATTTCCATCGAAATCACGGCAGAGTCGTGGCATGCTTCAATTGTCAGTGTGGCTATGTGTATACCAGATGGTATGACCCGGCGAGTAAACAATTCGGCCCAATCAGATTCCTAAAATACGGACCCAGCGTATTACCGATATTACGTGCGATGGTGGTGCTTAAAAAATCGCTTAGAGCGATTGGTAGAGCATTGAAACTCGACCCTAAAACTGTAATCAAGCTATGTGTTGAACTAGGAATAGCTACCACTTGGCATCCATGTGTATTAGTGACCAAAAATGCACCTATTGTTAAAGAAACTGAACCAGTTTCAAAATCAGAAGCTATCCAAAATAAACCACCCAGAGGCGCCAAGACCAACTGGGCCACAGTTGACTCGGATTACAAAACTAAAATCTCTGAATCACTGGTTTTGATCAGGCAATCCACACCGCCTATCCGCGTTACGCTTGCTGAAATCGAACGATGGACTTGTAAAAGAGGCTGGCTGGGTAAGCGATTAAGCAAATTGCCAAAATCAAAACGCATGCTGAAGCTGGCAGTTGAAACTACTGAGAGCTTTCAGATGCGAAGAATCGTTTGGGCAAAAAATCAACTGGAGCAGTCAGGCTTGTCTGTTGATGGGTGGAGAATCGCCAGACTTGCCGGGATAAAACCTAAATCCTACGCGCTGATCACTCAATACCTTCAGCAGCTAGATATCATGGAGTAATTATCGATGAGTCATCTTTATATCTCTCAATTTAATGTCGGAGAAAATCCTATTGAAACGCACTGGTTAGCGGGGCTTCATCAGCATGAGGACGGAGCGTATTCCGTACGCGCTGCTCTAAAAAATGTCGATGACAATCAGTTTCATTTATCGATACTGCCAATAGGGTTGCTTCCTATCCTGACTCATGGGCAGGTATATTCAGCGGGTAAGTTAATGGCGCTCTCTTCAAAAGGTTTGATTGCAAACGAGCTCATTGCTGACCTTTCAATATATGAAGAAATTACATCGTCCGATATCCCACAGGATCTGTATACCTTTCACGGTCGACAAGCTGGGACACAACGCTTATTGCGATATACAACTCAAGTCGCCGAGATTTACATTCCTACGATTGAACTGATTCGATACCTATTTTTGCATAACCGGACATTGGCAAATGCATTAATGCGCCCGTCAGCTTTGTCGTTGCTGTATCGGCCAGAACTGCCCGGATTTAGGAAAGAACTGCATTTGGAATTCACTAAAGAAATGCCGATTAGATCGCTATCCAACAAGTTCGCCCAGGAGTTTGCATGGCTGGCATATGATATAGAAGCTCGGAAGTCCTGGGACAGTGTTTACTTGAAAAGCAAAGGTGAGGAATACCTCACTTTATCGCCGCCACCCTTACTGAATAGCCAGTTAAGATTTAGAGGATTAAAAGCTGGCAATCAATGGTTGGTGTTAGAGATACTTTCGATGACGGGCAGGCGTCAGCCATGCGAGAAGTTAATCTATAGCCATCCTCAACTTCAGAAAAGGTGCATTATCAAACAAGAAGAACCTGCCGGTGACCCAGAAGCTAAAACAAAAAATGATACTAAAGGCCAATCGAAAAAATACGAGTATGAATATAAGTTGGAAAATGGTTCTAACGGAGCGCAGTCACTTGCTAAACAACAGGCTTTGGAGGAAGTAACAAAACTTTCAGACTTTGATAAAGCAATCGTTGTTGAAAAACAGTTTGTTAATACCGAAGCTATTGTTGCAAATCCTAAATCATCAGAAAATCCCCTTGCCAAAAAAGAACAGAAAACAGTTTGGGTAAGTGCGGCTGAGCAAGGATTGAACGCAGAGGTGCCACCTATCGAGTTTAAGGTTTTGACTCCTGCTTCTTGGGATCTGGTTGGAGATTTAGAGGGTACGGTTAAAACGATGGAACGTTTTTCCACTTTTTTCCCCAGTGCAAGGATTGAACGCAGAGGTGCCACCTATCGAGTTTAAGGTTTTGACTCCTGCTTCTTGGGATCTGGTTGGAGATTTAGAGGGTACGGTTAAAACGATGGAACGTTTTTCCACTTTTTGCCCCAGTGCAAGTATTGCGATGTCTCTGTGCCATCTTAAATCTGGTCGGGCATTCTCAATGGCAAATAGGTCACCTAGAGTCGCTTTAGTTGTCGTGGTAGAAACTGATGCCAATCCCCCAATTGTCTTAATCGATATTGAACGTACCGGGGTTCCGGCACTATCAGTTCAAATGCTACGCTTCAAGCAACAAGTGACATTTGATTGTATCGAATCGCACATTAAAACTATTTTGGATGGTTTGGTAGAATTGTCCGGTCACTGGAACAAATCATTACAGGTGAGCGCAATTAAACATTGTGAATTAGAACGCCTTCCTAAAATGTTTACGCCTAGGAATACAAACCCAAGTAACGAACAGATAGATAAATATGCAATTAAGCTGTTAAATAAAATAATGCATCAAGTTTCTAACTAGTTCAGCCAAAGACTCTAGGTGGCTCAGAGCATGACATTTGTACTTTAATTAGCATACAATTGGCCCATCTTAAAAGTTAAGTTATGAATAATAAGAAAGAATATAACAGCATGACTAGCCCAATTGATCCATTTTTCGAGCGTATATATGACGGGGATTGGAATGCCTGCGTTGGCATTCAAGGTGATGCTGTGAACTACGTTGACGGTTACCTCGAAGCTGCACTAGAACTCGCTGGTGCTGTGATAGATAAGAATCTAGTTGGTAGCCGCGATACATTGGCCATGCCCATCTTATATAACTGTCGTCACGGTCTAGAGTTATCGCTTAAATATGCTATTAATCGCCTTCACGAGACGGGGATGATTTTGCATACACACCAAACTGATCATGATATAGAAAGTCATTGGCAGCATTTGCAAGATAAGGCAGTTGGTGGTGTCTCCGCTCTTGGAGACAGTACGTTAAGACAATTGATTTTAGACCTTGAGCCATATGTAAAAAGCTTGGCTGCAATAGACGACGACGGGCAGGAACTTCGTTATGCGCAAAATAGAGAAGGTGAAACCAGTCTCAAAAGTATTTCGATCGTTAACTTGCCTCATGTGCGCAAAAGTATCGAGAAGCTTTCCGTACTATTGCACCGTATCAAACAAAGAATTCACGAAATTGTAGAAGAGCGATATACCGCTACTTTTACACCTAACTGTTCACGCAAAGATTTAGAAGAGATAGCTAAAATCATGGGCGACAGTTCCACTTGGGTAAATCAAAGTTTCATAGATAATAAAAAAATTGTCATGGAACGATTTGGCATAAAAAGTCGTAAGTTTTCGGATGCTATAAATGCGATTAGGCGCTCTGGTCCACTTGCTGCACTGATTGGTAAAGAAGCTAGTCTTAAGTATCTCTCGGACGAAAAAGCAATAGAATTATTAACGCTCTGGGTTAAAGATAACCCGCGTATGACACAGGAAAAGTTTGTTGATCTGGGGACTAACTATTTTGATCGTGATTGGGATAAACAAATTGAGTGGGCAAACAAAACCAAAGTACTAGATGATACTATATTGAAATTGCTGACTCTAGAAGAGTTCTGTGATTTAGAAACGGTTTATTACTTGGGTCGAAATGGTATGTTCGGTGAGCACTATGAACGCCTATTAGGTAATACTATATCCAACTATGCCAAACCGCTTAATCGAGAAAGCGTCCACCATATAGCGACAAAAACGAACCTTCTTGATGCTTTCGCTGATGGTTGTGATCAAGTCGGACGACCTAGCCTTGCTAAAAGGATACGGGAATTAAGTCCAATGGTCACTTACATATCGAAGTAGTAATTGTTCTCAAGCACTTCTTACCTTTTGCAAACTGGTTAATTCGGATATGGATGCTTTCAAAAGCCCCTATGTGCCTCATTACTTCGGAGCTAAAGTTGAAGAAAAACTTCGAAGTCAGTTAGGCTGGTTGACTGCAGGGGTTGCATCTTCAATCCCTTGGCCTAAATCTGACATCTGGATTGTCTATAACGGTGATGATTTCATCATAAGAGGCACAGAAAGAAACGGGAATCCATCACCGCCAGGTATTACTGTACCTTGTCAAAATAACGCAGTTAATGAATCTTTAAGCAAAATATATAAATTAACATCTGTTTTAAGTTGGTTTAAAAGCGGTTATTTAGATGTATCAGGATATGTCACTTCAACTCACCCAATTTTGTATGGTGATGCACGTAACGTTTTTTCAAATTTGGGACTAGGTACCGACCTTAATTTTAATTGTAACCATTTACCCATAATTGAAAATGAAAGTGTAAGAATAGCGCTTGCCTTTTGGAGAGAAGGTTGTCGGCTCATAAAAGTGCATGACAGTTATGCATTCTTGAGTTTCTTTAAAGTCATAGAGTCACAGTTTAATAACAGCCGGCATAGAATAAATTGGATTGAAACAAATATTGACCATTTGTCTGAATGGGGCGCAAATAGAGTTGCTGCCTTGCGGGCAGAAGGAATTGATGTAGGTTCCCACATCTATGCAAGTGGGCGATGTGCAGTAGCACATGCATCTTTGAATGGGGAAATTATTGATCCGGATATTCCAGAAGATAGACGTCGTATAAGTGCAGATTTAGATTTGATGCAAGCTTTAGCAATGAGATACATATCTCACGAATTGAAAGTCCCTAATGAATCTAGCCTATATAAAAGTAGAAATCGATTAGACCCTTTAGAGAGTTTGATTAAGCCAAAAGTGTTGAACGAATTAAATGCTGGTAATACTACAGATCAATTCGAAATATTGAACGGTATTGCAATTTCCATCTGTATTTGGCCAGATGACGCATTAACAGAACTTAAAGAAATGCAATTTCAATTAATAGGAATTGCCGAAGGTATAGTGAGGTTTAGTTTAACTAATAAAAGTCGATCAATCTATTTAGAATTTGTTTTAGATTTTCCAAATGGCAGAGCGCATACATTACTCGAAAATAGTGGCCTTAGATATTTAGGTAATGAAGTAACTGAAAATGATGTAATAGCATACTGCACATATTTAAATAGAATACTGAGCAATAGAATTGCAGAAATAAGAATTGAGGGATGCGATCCAATTGATTGCGATGTCGTAATCCCTATGAATATCATACCCATGACTTTAGAAGAAACGATAGAGCGCAATCTACAAAGGCATAGAGAAAAAATAATACAACGTGCAATCAGTTATTATTAACAACCATGGATACGTTCCAACTTATTATTTTTATATAATAATATTATTGTTAAATAAACAGACTTCACGTTCCAACATTAAATTTTGTGAATTTATCTCTAGGATAAGCAAATCAACTACTTAAAATGAAATTAAGTTCCAACTTTATTAATTGATAACAAAAATTGGAATGTGATGAGTTACCACACTAAAACCATCATGCAAAATTCTGAAGGTCGTTTATATGACTTGATTGCTCAGCGGTTATTGCCTGATGCAAATAAAATCGAAATAGATCAGCGTATTTGGGATTTGTTTGGAGAAGAGTGGTGCGTGATGATGACTGATTTGGCAGGCTTTTCTCGCCAAGTTGCGGAGTATGGCATCATTCATTTTCTGCAGACGATTTATGAATCAGAGCGTTTGCTATTGCCAGTAATTGAGCAACATGAAGGTTTTTTGCTTAAAACTGATGGTGACTCTTTGTTGGTGATTTTTCGTAAGCCACAAAAAGCGTTGCAATGTGCACTAGTGATGCAGCAAGTTTTAATTCCCTATAACGAAGCTAAACTTGAGCAAGAAAGAGTTCACTTGTGCATAGGTTTGGGCTTCGGTAAGATTTTACGCGTAGGTAATACCGAAGTGTTTGGTGCAGAGGTGAACGCTGCCTGTAAGCTGGGTGAAGATCTAGCTAAGCAAGGTGAAACGCTGGTGACGGGTGCATTTCAGCAAGCTTGCGCGGAGTTTGTAGGGGCGACTTATCAAAAGTTAGAGCATGCACCAGCTGGTACAAACTCTGCCTACAAAGTCATTTTTTCTAAGTAAATATCTTTAACTAAGAAACTAACAAGTTAGTACGTGCTTGGTTCTTTCAAAATCACAGGTGTAATGTCTAAAGTGCCGCCGTCATGCCCTACCATGATTTGTCCATCTTGAATGGTGCAGCTGATATTAAAGCCACGCTCAGCAATATTCGCTAGCTCTTTCGTGTCAGGTAAGTTAATCACAGTGAGGTTGTTGATTTTAAGTAATGCTTTACTGTTGGCCGTCCACCACATATCTGCTACGCGTCCGCCATAAAGCATAACAACGACTTGCTTGGCGCGACCTGCTGCTTTGCGAATATCTTTTTCTGTCGGTAGACCAACATCCATCCATAACTCGATGGCGCTAGTCAGATCCTTTTGCCACAAATCTGGTTCTTCATCATCACTCAAGCCTTTGCCGAATATCAGCGACTCATTAGCATACATCGCAAACCCAATCAGTCTTACCATGACGCGCTCGTCAGTTTCTGACGGGTGTTTAGCAATCGTCAAATTGTGTTGCTGGTAATAATGACGGTCCATATCAGAAACTTGCAGATCGATTTTATAAATTGTGGATTTAATTGCCATTTAAGCGGTGCCTTTTATTGTTGGCACATTATACCTACATTCCCCTTGCCTTATTCATTGGCAATCATTGATTAGAGTTGGTGATAGCGAGCAAGCAGGCGGGCTTTCTGTTAAGCTTTCATTTTTAAATTTGCAAGATAACATCATGGCTCAATATGTAATGTCGATGCTCCGCGTGAGCAAGATTGTTCCCCCTAAAAAACAAATTATTAAAGATATCTCTTTGTCTTTTTTCCCCGGTGCGAAGATTGGTTTGCTGGGTTTAAACGGCTCGGGTAAATCAACGGTGCTGCGCATTATGGCGGGCGCTGATAAAGAGTTTGAGGGTGAGGTGCAGTGGCAGCCTAATATTTCGATTGGCTATTTGCCGCAAGAGCCGCAGTTAGATGCGAATAAAACCGTGCGTGAAGAAGTAGAAAGCGGCATGGGCGAAGTGATGGAAGCAAAGCAAAAGTTAGAGGAAGTGTACGCGGCGTATGCAGAGCCTGATGCAGACTTTGATAAGCTGGCTGAAGACCAAGCGCGCTATGAGAATATCATTGCTGCGAGCGGTTCTGATGTTGAGCATCAATTGGAAATCGCGGCAGATGCCCTACGCTTGCCAGCTTGGGATGCAAAGATTGGCCCATTATCTGGTGGTGAGAAGCGCCGCGTAGCATTATGTAAGTTACTGTTATCTAAGCCAGATATGCTGTTACTAGATGAGCCAACCAACCACTTGGATGCAGAGTCTGTGGAGTGGTTAGAGCAGTTTTTAGTACGCTTCCCAGGCACGGTGGTGGCGGTTACCCATGATCGATATTTCCTTGATAACGCGGCGGAGTGGATTTTAGAGTTAGACCGTGGACACGGTATTCCATGGAAAGGCAATTACTCTAGCTGGTTGGACCAGAAACAAGCACGTTTGGCGTTAGAAGAGTCACAAGAGTCATCACGCCGTAAAGCGCTGAATACTGAGCTGGAGTGGGTACGTCAGAACCCGAAAGCACGTCAGGCGAAGAGCAAGGCGCGTATTGCACGTTATGAAGAGTTAGCAAGTGCCGAATACCAAAAACGCAATGAAACACAGGAGATATTTATCCCTGCTGGCGAGCGTTTAGGTGACCAAGTGATTGAGTTTAACGGCGTGAGCAAGGCGTTTAAAGACCGTTTACTGATTGATAACCTGAGCTTTAGTATTCCAGCAGGTGCGATTGTTGGGATTATCGGCCCGAACGGTGCGGGTAAATCTACCCTGTTTAAGATGATTACAGGAATGGAGCAGCCAGATAGCGGTGAGGTAAATATCGGCCAAACCGTTAAATTAGCTTATGTAGACCAAAGCCGTGATGTGTTGAGCAATGATAAGACTGTGTTTGATGAAATTTCTGGTGGTTCAGACATCTTAACCGTAGGTCGTTATGAAACCCCATCTCGTGCTTACATTGGCCGCTTTAACTTTAAAGGCGGTGACCAACAAAAAGTCGTTGGCCAATTGTCAGGCGGTGAGCGTGGACGTTTGCACTTAGCGAAAACACTGATTTCTGGCGGCAACGTATTGCTGCTAGATGAACCGTCAAACGACTTAGATGTAGAAACATTACGTGCGCTGGAAGATGCATTGCTGGAGTTTGCGGGCAGTGTGTTAGTGATCTCGCACGATCGCTGGTTCTTAGACCGTATCGCAACGCATATCTTGGCGGCAGAAGGCGAATCACAATGGACGTTCTTTAATGGTAACTATCAGGAATATGAGGCTGATAAGCGTAAACGTTTGGGTGAGGAAGGTGCTAAACCTAAGCGTATCAGGTATAAACCTATTGCACGTTAGGCATAAACTGTGGACGCTTTCCTTATCTCATTTTGGCCAAATGCTGCCGCCACCCTCGCAGGGATTGTGCTTGGCCTTCCTGTCGCGCTTTGGATAAATAGACTCGCTTTAAAAAATTCTGAGCGCTCAGCTCTCAGCAATCAGGCACAAAGACTTGAACATGCACTTCAGGTACTGAACGTCGCGATGGAAAGCAATCACAGCCTGTTGAGTTATTACGCCACTGTTCTTTCAGAGTCGAAGGTGTCTTGGCACTTAAACTTGGATGTCTCGGCATGGGATGCAATCAAAACCGATGTTGTTGCAGAGCTTACAGACCCAGAGCTTCGTCGGCAACTTGCCTTCCACTTCATGAAGCTGGATGCATTGCGCAACCTCAATACTGAGTATCTTGGGTTTGCCTTTGGAACAAATGCAAGTATGGGTGGCTCAGAAAAAGTGAGAGAAAGAATTAAAGAAAACATGGAGTCTATGTGTGAAGAACTTCAGGCGCAATCATCCGAGCTTATTCGGCAGTGTAAAGCAGCGCAGGAATCTGCCTCACTTTTAAAATAATGGCAGTATTAATGTGTCTAACTCATCATTCAAGTGGGGGTGCTAAAGCGTACTCCTTGTATCTTAATTCACCCTACAACTGAGTAATAAGCATGGGGGTAGGTCTTTCATTAGCGCACTCAATACGGTATGCCGCATATTGCGATATTTCATTCAGCGAACTACTTTGCGTAGTCTTCCATGCTTGAATTATTGAACATCAATACGTGGTTTATGTGGCGCGTTCTTTGCAAGAAAGTCCCAAAGTACAGGCGGAATTAGTCGCATTAGCCTAGCCACCCAGCCCATTTGCCACGGGATGACTACAAAACGTCTCTTGTGCTCAATAGCATTTACAAATTTATGTGCAGCAACATCCGCATCCATTAAAAATGGCATTTTATACGTGTTGATGTCTGTCATTGGGGTGCGAATGTACCCGGGTGCAATGGTGGTGACAGCGATATTGTGATGTAGCATCTCAACCCGCAAGCTTTCAAGGTAGGCAATGGCAGCTGCTTTTGATGCGCTGTAAGCTCCTGCTCCTGGTAAACCGCGTATGCCTGCAACGCTGGCGATGCCAACTAGTTGGGCTGTGTCACCACGCTTGGCTGCTAGGCGCATGGCGTTGATAAATGGTTGAAACGTATTGACTAGCCCCGTGACGTTAATATCCATGACTGCCTGAAATGCGTTTGTGTCCTCTGCATTTTCTGTGAGCGTGCCGCTACTAACACCTGCACTGCCAATCACTATATTTGGTGCGCCATATTGTTGTGTGAAGTCATTGGCGGCAGCCGCAAGTGCAGCGCCATCGCGTACATCTAAGGGGTAAATAGCACACTTGATGTTGTAACTAACTTCTAGAGCATGCTTGAGTGCTTGTAAGTGCTCACTGCGTCTAGCCGCTAGACCAATAATGGCATTTTCATTTTGATAGCGTTTTGCATATTCATATGCAAGTGCTTCACCTATACCACTTGATGCGCCTGTGATAAAAACTTTCATGACTATCTTTCATTGATTGGTTGATATAGCTATTCCACTAAATAATCCTACTACCAGCTAATCATTCCGTGCTTGACACGTAATCAAGTGACTTAAAGACTCTGGGTACCGACTTTTCGCGCTTCCACTTAGTACTTTAGTGCTTAGTGGAGCGGTGAAGACCTTCACGGTTTCGTCGGTATGACGATTTGTGCGATGGGACACAGCATCGGATTATTTGATGGAGTAGCTATAGCTGAGTAACAATATAGATCATAAATATAAAAAACCCGTTTTTACCATCAGGTAGAAACGGGTTTTTTAAGTTCAGCATATGTTTACAGCATCACCAGTTAAAGAGCTTTTGGTAAAGTGCCTTAAACCAGTGAGTTTGTGCTGTTACTTTTTTGCTGGGGTAGCTGCCTTGGCTTTATCAGCACGAATATTTGCGATGATATAGTCAGCTGTTTTAAGTGCTAAATCATTGTTACCAGACATTGTGCTTGAGGTAATGAATTGGCCGTTGATAATCAAGCTAGGTACACCTGTTGCGCCAGATGAGCGGAAGATATTCGCCGCACGGTTTAGGCTGGTGTTGGTCGCAAATGAGC
>Ga0207969_100457_pt1 | contig 19177 bp, 25 predicted proteins | sample LakWasMet25_LOW6_2_FD_183869 | JGI IMG/M metagenome (GOLD analysis project Ga0207969, IMG submission 183869) | Freshwater sediment methanotrophic microbial communities from Lake Washington under simulated oxygen tension - Sediment Metagenome... | ecosystem: Environmental > Aquatic > Freshwater >... | reverse complement strand
AGTTGCTAGGCAAGTACAAGAAAATGTTTACCGATAAGATCGAGCACTCGGGAAAAATTGACTTGGAAAGCTTAACTGATGAAGAAATAGAAAGAAGAATTGCAGATGCAGAACGAGAGCTTGAAACAAAGGGAGGCAAAACTATTGCTTCTTCAGCTGCAAGAGGAAAAGCTAAGAAGAATTAGTCGCAGGAAAATACAAACCTACTATCCGGACGAGGGTGATTTAAGACGTGAGCTATATCCGAAGCACATGGAGTTTTTTAAAGCAGGTGATTTATTCCGTGAGCGTTGCTTTATGGCCGCAAATCGTATTGGTAAAACGGAAGGGGCTGGCGGTTATGAAACCGCGTTACATTTGACAGGGAATTATCCTGATTGGTGGGAGGGCGCAAGATTTGATGCGCCGGTTAAATTCTGGGCCGCAGGTAAAACCAACGAGACTACTAGAGACATTGTGCAGAATAAACTATTCGGCGATGTAAAGGGAAGCGGATCAACTAAGCGTGTATCTGGTACAGGCTTGATAGAGGGCGACCTTATAGGTGACATAAGCTGGAAAGCTGGTGTATCTGATTTAATAGACAAGGTTGAGATTAAACACGCAAGCGGTGGCTTTTCTTTACTTGGGCTTAAGTCCTACCAACAAGGGCGAGGCGCTTTTGAGGGAACTGAGCAAGACGGCATCTGGTTAGATGAAGAGCCGCCAATGGAGATATACGGAGAGTGCTTAATTCGTACCGCAACAACAGAAGGTTTAATCTATATGACGTTCACACCATTAGACGGTATGACCGAAACAGTATTGCAGTTTATTCCTAAAGGGATGAAATTAAAATAATGCCTCAAGTAAGCGATTCAAAATACCTAGTTATGGCAGGTTGGAATGATGTGCCACATTTAAGCGAAAAGACAAAGAGAGAGCTGATGGAATCTACACCGTCACATCTGCGTGACGCACGCTCAAAGGGGATTCCTGTATTGGGTTCTGGTAGGATATTCCAGATAGACGAAGAACTTATCAAAGAATCACCATTTTCTATACCGGCACATTGGCCAAGGATTGCAGGCATTGACTTTGGATGGGATCACCCGACAGCAGCAGCTTGGTTGGCTTGGGATAGAGACACAGATACGATTCACGTCTATGATATTCACAAGCTTTCAGAAGCAACGCCGATTGTGCACGCCGCAGCATTTAAAGCAAAGGGAGATTGGATTCCATTCGCTTGGCCTCATGATGGATTGCAGCATGACAAAGGTTCAGGTGAGGCATTAGCCGACAGCTACAGGAAGCAAGGCGTTAATATGCTCAAAGCCAAAGCAACACATCCACCGGCTAAGGGTGAAGAGGAAGGAACCGGCGGCAATTCGGTAGAAGCTGGATTGATTGAAATGTTAGATAGGATGCAAACAGGCAGACTTAAAGTTGCACGCCATCTTGAACAGTTCTTTGAAGAGTTTAGGCTGTATCATCGTAAAGATGGAAAGATTGTAAAAGAGTTTGACGATGCTATTTCAGCAGTTCGTTACGCAATGATGATGATAAGGTTTGCAAAGGTTCAGACTAGAAAGGCACAGGCCACGGTTAAATCATTCCGGCCGCTTGATGCTGAAACAGGGTGGTGATTATTTAGTGCCACTTATAGAAGCTCATGCTTAACGGCATGGGCTTTTTTGTTGCACACAGGTGGATGCGCGTATCTTATGCCAATCAATCATGAAAGGCTTTAACCATGGCGCTTGCTATCACAAACAAAAAAATCGAAAAAGACATTATTCTAGTCACTTACGATAACCTTGATGAAGCTGATGCTTTACCAGTTAGTTTAGAGTTCCCAGAGCTTGGAGAGGTTTCAGTGCAAGTGATCGGGAACTTTGGCTCAGGTGGTACAGTGCTCATTGAAGGCTCTAACGATGGTATCAATTACAGCACCTTAACTGACCCGCAGGGGGTAGCGTTATCACTCACTGCCGCTGGGATTAAATCGGTACAGCAAATTACACGTCATATTCGACCTCGCGTATCAGCCGGAACCAGTGTTGATGTAGATGTGTTCTTCTTACTGCGCAAAAAAGCATAAGCATCCCAATCTATACAAGGCTCATTAGGTTAAAACCTAGTGGGCTTTTTTTACGCCCCTAACAGACAGGTGGGGTCACGTATAAATGCGCATTATGAGCAAAATTATACAAGCATTGAATGACGATGATGAGCCTGAAGAAATGATGGGGCTGATTGACGTTGAAGATAACGAAGCGCTTGAAGAGCAGGACCTAACCTCTCTGCAAGAAGAAGCCAAGCGCCTACAAGAAGAGCGGCTGGCTAAACTCATGGCGCTAGGTTCGACCATTGCGAAGAAGCGTGATGAGGCAGTACAAGCGCGTGCACAATCTGGTATTGAAGAAGATTGGATTGAGGACGAAGAGTTTTACGAGGGCATTGATGATGCTAACCGTGACTTGTACCGTTCACGCGGTAATCTTTCGCCGGAGACGCAAGAGCAAACTAAGCCAAAATCGACACGCTCAAAAGTATTCCTGAACATTACTCGGCCTTATGTTGATGCTGCTGCGGCAAAAGTGGCTGATATGCTGTTACCAACAGACGATCAGAATTGGGGAATTGAGCCTACGCCTATTCCTACCTTAACCAAAAATAAGAATGATACATCGCCATTGAATACGCCAGATGGCCAGCCAGTCATGACGACTGATAACAACGGTCAGCCAGTGCAGGCGACAGTTGCCGATCATGTGAAGATGATTGAAGGCAAGGCTAAAGATGCAAGTAAGCTTGCTGAAAAGCGTATCGATGATTGGTTGACCGAAGCAAACTACAATCACGAAACACGCAAGGTGATTGAGCAATGCTCTCGATTAGGCACTGGCGTAATCAAAGGCCCATACCCGGCACTCAAGAAAAGTTCGGCATTAAGCAAAGAGGGTGGGTTGACCTCTATTCAGCGTATTTTAAAAATATCCCCAGAATCACGCGCTATTAGCCCATGGGATTTGTACCCAGACCCAGCTTGCGGTAATGATATTCACTCCGGCTCTTATATCTTCGAGAAAGACCGCCTAACCAAGCGCAAGGTTGAAGAGTTGCTCGATGATGATAGCTACATAACGGAAATGCTAGAGAAGTGCTTGCTTGAAGGTCCACAGAAAAAGTACATGGATGATAACCGTGAGCGTGATCTGGCCGATGAAGGTAAAGACCAGTTCGACATTTGGTATTACACCGGTTATATCACCAAAGAAGATTTAGAGGCGGCAGGTTGCCCTTGTGATGACAAAGCTCGCAGCATATCAGCGATTGTTGTGATGATTAACGACCATGTAGTGAAGGCCGCAATTAACCCGATTGAATCCGGTGATTTCGGTTATGACGTAATGCCGTGGCAGGAACGTGATAACCACTGGGCAGGGATTGGTGTAGCAAGACAGATTCGCACACCACAAAGAATATTGAACTCTGCCGTGCGTAACCTGATGGATAACGCTGGGTTAATGAGTGGACCACAAATCGTGATGCGCAGAAATGTAGTAATGCCTGCTGATGGTGTATGGGAGTTGTCTCCACGTAAGTTCTGGTGGATTAACGAAGATGCAGTCGGCACGGTGAATGAGGCATTCTCTGCGATTAACATTCCTGCTATGCAACAAGAACTATTTAGTATCGCACAGTTTGCGATCAAAATGGCCGAGGATGTGACAGGCTTGCCAATGCTGCTACAAGGTCAGCAAGGGAAAGCGCCAGAAACAGTGGGCGGTATGCAGATGCTTAACAATAATGCATCGACAGTGATGCGCAGAATTGCACGTACCTACGATGATAAGGTGACAGAGCCGCATATCCGCAGATACTACGAGTGGTTATTGCTTGACCAAGATGTGCCTGATGAAGAGAAGGGCGACTACCAAATCGTGGCCAGAGGCTCTTCTGCTTTAGTTGAGCGCGACATTCAGAACCAATCAATTGCAGCAATGGGCGCAATGGTGGCTAATCCTGCTTTTGGCATAGACCCTAAAAAATGGTTTGCCGAATATTCAAAATCACAACGACTTGATCCGCGTACATTCCAGTACACCGAAGATGAGCTGAAAGCCATGCAAGAGCAAATGGCAAGCCAGCCTCAACAACAAGATCCCAATCAAATCCGCGCAGAAGCTTCTATGCAGGTAGCACAAATCCGCAGTAATGCAGACTTGCAGAAAGCACAGCTCAACCAACAATCTGACATGAGCGAGTTGCAGTTCAAAGCGCAAGAGGCAGAGCGTGAACGCCAGCATGACCGTGAAATGAAGCAGCTAGATTATCAAATGAAGATGATGGAGTTTGCAGAGAAGCGGAATATCTCATTGGAGCAGCTTAAAGGCGACTTGGCTAAAACAGCCATGACAGAGAAAAACAAGCGTGAGTTACAAGGCGCAGAGATTGCGGTTAAACAAAACATGGGCACTGGGCTTTGATACAGGTGGACAAGCGTAATCTTAACTTAATGAATCAACCCTATCTGAATAATGCCGAAAAGGAATCGTCGCTCTGGAAGAAGTTGAAGGCTTATCTTGAGGATAGGCTGGAAGCATCAAGAAAGCTAAACGATAGCGACTTGACTGCAGAGCAAACCGCAAAACAACGCGGAAAGATTGCAGAGATTAAAAGTTTATTGGCGCTGGAAACCCCACCGCCGAGTGTTAAATCAGGCGATGAGTAATCACCCCCTGATGAAATAAGGAGCCTTAAAAATGCAACAGCAACAGAATCAACAGGAAGAAGTATTAGAAGAGCAACAAGAAGTAAATGCAGAAACTGCAGAAGCCAACGAACAAGCTGGTTTTGCATCTAGTTTTGGTGAAGAGGTACGCGCTGATGAAGCCCCTGCCGATAGCGAGCCAGAACAAGAACAGCAAGAAGAGCAAGGCGAAGATGGTGAGGCAGAGGAAGAGGCTGGACTAACAGCGGAAGAGCTAACTGCAATGTTGGCAAAGATTCCAAAGATTGATGAAGTAGAGCAGGCCACAGCAGCAGAAATTAGAAAGTTGCACGGCAAACTAGGCGAATTTAATCGACACCTGCAAGAACTTAAAACAGCGCGTACAGGTGCTGGCAAATTGGATGCTTCAAAACTAAAACGACTGAATGAGGATTACCCAGAGCTTGCGCAAATACTGGCCGATGATTTAAACGAAGCTGGATTTGATACGACCTCTCAGCAACCTGCAATTGATTACAGCCAACAAATGGCACAGGTGAAAGAAGAAATGTATAAGGATATGCAGAAGAACTTACTGCTTATCCAACATCAAGATGTATTTGATGTTGTTGCCACGGATGAATACCGTGTTTGGAAACAGACACAGCCAGCCGAATTACAGCAGCAGTTAGATACCTCGTTTGATGCCATGTTTCTAGGTAAGCAGATCACAGCGTTTAAAGAGTGGCGCAGTAAGAAAAGTACAGGGACGCAACAGCGTCAAACAATATTAGAGCGTGCGTTAAACCCTAAAGGTGCGCAGCCAAAGGCGAAGTCGGTGGCATTAAGCGAACTAGACGGATTTATGGCAGCGTTTAAAACATAATTTATAAAAAGGAATTAAATCATGGCTACTCAAACAATGAATACTGCGGCAGCGCGGATTGGTAAAGTCAAAGGCGATATGCTCAAGTCTGCTATTTCAGCAGAGGTGTTGTGTAAATCAGGCTTGCAAAAGAAACTGGAAAAGAATGCCAGCGATACCGTAGTGTTTCGCCGTGTGTTGCCTCCATCTGGCGTTGATAACGTTTGGATCAATGGCTCAAACGTTGGCACATTTGCAGATGGCTACAAACTAACAGAAGGTGTGACACCATCTGCAAAGACATTGAGCTACGTTGATGTGACAGCAGTGGTTGAACAATACGGCGTATTGTACTCACTGACTGACAAGACATTCAACTTGTACGAAGATGATGTTGCAGGCGACATGAAAAAACAAATCGGTGAAACCATCACATTGATTCGTGAAATGATCGCATTCGGCGCATTGAAAGCAGCAACAAACAAGTTCTATGCTGGCGGCTCTGATACAAGCACCGTTGATAAGTCATTGTCAATTCCGCTGATTCGCCGCGTGGTTAAAGGCTTGCACACTAAGCACGGTAAGAAAATCACTAGCATTTTAGATGCAGGTGGTGGCTTTGGTACATCATCAGTAGAAGGCGCGTACTTAGTGTATTGCTCTACTGATATGGCTTCTGCAATCCGTGACTTGGCTGGCTTCGTACACGTAGCAGACTACGGTAATCGTAAAGTAGTGTCAGAGCAAGAGATTGGTTCAGTTGAAGAGTTCCGCTTCATCTTGTCACCAGAACTTTCGCCGTATCTTGATGCAGGCGCTACTGCAGCAGGTACAGGCTTGGCAACATCAGGCACTAAGGTTGACGTTTACCCTGTCATCGTAACAGCAGAAGAAGCCTGGGGTTCTGTCATGTTGCGCGGTGTGAATGCCATCACCCCAACATGGGTGCCAGCAGTACCAAGCGCAGCTGATCCATTAGGTCAACGTGCCTATGCAGGTGCTAAATTCTACATGGATGCATTGGTGTTAAACCAAGGCTGGATGGCTGTAGTTGAGTGCGGTGCGCCTGATTTAGCAGATTAACAAATTTAAGGGGTATTTAAACTACCCCTTAATTCTCTCCAATTTGCAAAGGAAATAACATGGCTTCAATTTCACAACGAACAGCGGCACTAAGCGCAAAGAATGATGCAAAAGAATTGCGTGCACTTTACGAGGCTACGCTAGTTGACCTGGCTGCTTTACGCGCACAGCTTGCGCAGTTAATCACGGACTATAACGCGAATGCAACGATTGCGACTGATACCACAGCCGTAGCGCCAACTTTGACGTTAACCGCTTAATCAACTTAACGAATAAAAAAGGATTTAATCATGGCAGAAAATGTTGCATACACAAAATCAGATACCCCAAGCCAAGGCAATGGACAATTTGCAGTTGGTAAAGTATCTTTCGGCGCTACGGCTATAGTTGCGGCAGACTACGTTGAGATTGACGTAGGCTTTAAACCTAAATATGTGCGATGGACCAACTTAACAGACCGCGTAACGGTTGAGTTCTTTGAAGGCATGGCAGCAAATACATGCTTGAAAACAGCGGCAGCCGGCACGCAAACACTTGAATCGGCTAACGGTGGCATTACGCTAACTGATAACGGTTTCCGTGTGTTACAAAACGCGACTTTAGCAGCCATCCTAGCTTCTAAAGATTGTTACTGGAAAGCTATCGCTTAATCTATAAGCTTTAGTGGAGTGCAACTAAGCCCCTTCATTGGGGCTTTTTTGCATCTTGGCTGCGACACAGGTGGGTTGCAGTAATGTATTTGTACTTTCCACTAAATTATTGAAGGACGATTATCCATGGCTAGAGTACAAAGCACTAAGAAAGCGCCAGCAACCGCTAAGAAGGCGCCAGTTGTAAAAACCAATATTGTTAAATCCGAAGAGCTAGAAGTCGCACCAGAAAAAACCGTAGAGTTTGTGCGTCAGGAATCAGGCATTGTGCGTGAAGAATCCGGCATTGAGCTTGAAGGTAACATCTACGGCCTAAATGACAAAGCCGCTTATCTGGCTTTTCTGGAAGAGCCTGTCACCATTAACATTGCAGAAGGTACAGAAAAAGACGCAGAGAAATATGTGTTCTTATCTGTCAACGGCATAGGCGCTGGTCCTAATGGATTAGAGTATGTGCCACGCGGCGTAGATGTAGTTGTGAAGCGTAAGTATGTGAATGTGTTAGCCAATGCAAGGCGTGTGCGCTTTACCAACTATGAATATACGACACCAGAAGGTGAGCGCAAATCAGCACAAAAAGGCGCAAGCGCGGATCAATACCCATTTTCAGTGATTGAAGATACACCAAAAGGCCGCGAATGGTTGAAACAATTACGCGCTAATCGTAGAGCTTAAACATTATGCAATTAACGGATATTCAAACAAGGGAGTGCACATGCTGCAAACAGGTTAAATCAATTACTGATTTTTCAAAAAAAGCAGGAATGCCGTTTGGTGTTCGCTCTCAATGCAAGTTGTGTCTGTCCGTTAAAGGTTCAATATATCGCTCCAAAAATAACGAAGCAATCAATGAAAGAATCCGCAGATATAAATCTGAAAACCAAGATAAAGTTAAAGCAAGCAGAAAGCTATATTACGAAAAAAATAAAGAGAAAATAAATGCAACGGCTATTGCATGGGCGAAAAAAAATAAATGTATTGTGAACGCTAGAAAAGCTATGCGTAGAAGTTTGCTAGGTAGAACAGAAAGCGAACGAGAATATGCAATTCAATATAGGGCAAAAAATAAAGACAAGCTCAATCTTGGCTCAAAAAAATGGCGTGAGAACAATGCGTTACGTGTTAAGTATAACTTTATAGCATGGAGTATTGAAAACCCAGAAAAAATAGCAGAAAGACATGCAAGACGTAAACGTGTAAAAGCAAGACTGTTATGGGGTAATCAATTCTTCATTGCTGAAATATATAGGCTAGCGCAGTTAAGAAGTAATGGCACAGGAATTAAATGGGAGGTCGACCACGAAGTACCATTAGTAAGTAACATTGTATGTGGACTTCATGTTGAAGATAACCTTAAGGTAATTCCAGCATCAATAAATAGAACTAAATCTAATAAGCACTGGGAGTGTATGCCGTGACTTTTCTTGAAATATGCAAACGAGTAAGAAGTGAGTGCGGAATTAGTGGCACTGGTCCTGCATCGGTTAACAATCAGATAGGCGAGAACAAGCGTATTGTTGATTGGGTTGCTTCTGCTTATGAAGATTTGCAGATGAAACATACCGATTGGTATTGGATGCGCAGTAGTTATGAATTTACAACGACTGCTGATGTAGCTGGTTACTCTCCATCGGATGCAGGCATTACAGACTTTGCGCAGTGGGACAATGAAACTATCCGTCTTTATTCTGCTAGCGAGACTGAAGCAAACGCAAGATTCCTGCATTTTATGCCGTACCTGACTTACGTTAAAAGCAATATGACAATGGCAGATCAGGCTAATCGCCCTAGCTATTTCACAATTATGCCTGATATGAAACTGCAACTAGCGCCAAAGCCAGATGCAGTTTACACGGTAAAAGGCGACTACTTCAAAAGCCCTGTTACTTTAACCGCCACGCTAGATACACCTGATTTGCCTGCTAGATTTCACATGGCAATTGTTTATCGGGCCATGATGATGTATGCACGCTATGAAGCGGCAGGCGAGATTTATGCAGATGCAGAAGCTAATTACAGGCGCTTTGTTAATTTGATTGAATTAAACCAATTACCAACCATGGAAATGGCGCAGCCGCTAGCATAGGACAGGACAAATGAAGAAGAAAGAGAGGCGTGCCTACGACAAGGCCATAGCTCAATACACAGCAGAACTTAATAAAGTAAAGCCAGTTCAGGAAATTAAGCGCGTTGATAATAATTCAAAGCGAACGATTGAAGAGGAGCTTGGCAATTCTGCATCAGGCCGCCTGAATTACTTATCAAGAAAAGCAGATAGCGTTGCTAGAACTATCAACAAAGATGATGATTATAAAGCCAAGGTTGGTAAGTTCAATGAGCGATACGACATTATGCGCAAGCAGCTTAGTGGCCAGTACGTGACACGTTATGGTGTTCTTGACAATGTTGATCCAAATTCCACTATCAATCCTAAGCCTGTAAATTTTGAGCAGACATTTGCAAGTAGAGACGAGGCTTACAAAGAAGCTCAAAAAAGAGCCGATGCTTATAACAATGATGCTAGTAACTTCAACCCTAGAGTAGAGCTAAGACATAACGGATGGGGGATGGCTTCAACAACAGTTGTAAACTCTAAATTAACGCCAGAAACGTATTTGCAAGAAGTTCAATACAAAGGTGGTCGGTCTGGCCGTACTGAAAGATTCGGTGCCTTGGATGGTGCGTATCAAGATATGGCTAGGCTTTCTAAATCAATACAAGGGTCAGCTGGAAACCAAAACATAAGCCTCTATTCATCATTGGCCGACAAGTTAAAAACACAATACAAACGTGATGCTGGCAATGTGACACAAGCCAAACCAACTGGACTTTTAGCAAGTGAACTGGCCGGCAACCCATTAGCCGGTGAGGTAATTACTTAATGATTAGTATGCCGCAAACGCAGTTAAGTTACTTTCCATTAAAGGGAGGGCTTAACCTTGTCACGCCTCCACTTTCTATGCCAGATGGTATGTGTCGTGAAGCGCAAAACTTTGAAGCAAGTATCGATGGTGGGTATCGCAGGATTGACGGTTACGAGCGATTCGACGGAAATCCGCAGCCATCTGATGCTATTTATATGCAATTGCCGTGCACGATTACTGGCGTGATTAGCGCAGGGGATACGATTGTTGGCGACACAAGCTTGGCGACTGCTTATGTGGTTGCGGTAGAAGTAGATAATTTAATCCTGACTAAAGTATCTGGCGTGTTTTTATCTGGTGAGGTTTTAAGCGTAAGCGCTACGCCAAAGGCAACCACGACAGGTGAACTGTTAAGCGGTAACGTTTCCGATCCGCTAATGGATGCTACCTACAAATATCTGGCCAGCAATGCATATCGTTCTGATATTGCTGCGGTTGCAGGTAGTGGAAGTATTCTTGGTGTGCACCGCTATAACAATGTAGTTTACGCATTTAGAAACAACGAACTCGGCACAGAGGCTTTGATGTATAAAAGCTCTAATGCTGGCTGGGTTCAGGTGGACTTGGGTTATGAGGTTGCATTCACTAACGCCAATGTCAGCGTTGATGAACTACAAACCTTAACGCAAGGCGGCGTAAATGCAGCGATTAAGCGCGTAGTCGTTGAATCTGGAACGTTAGTATCAGGCACTAATACAGGCCGTTTAATCATTAGTGAACCATCTGGCGGTAACTTTTCAGCAGGAGCGGCAACTACTTCTGGAAGTGGAGCGCTTACACTTGGTGGTGCGCAGTCTGCAATAACGTTGTCACCTAGTGGGCGTTATGAGTGCTTGAACTACAACTTCACTGGATCAGGTAGCACAATGCGCATGTATGGTGCTAGTGGTACCCATCGTGCGTTTGAATTTGATGGTGATGTATTTGTGCCACTTAACACTGGGTTACCAATCGATAAGCCTAAACATATCATTGTGCACAATAATTACCTGTTTGTGAGTTATGAAACATCGGTAATGCGAAGCGCAGTATCAGAACCTTACTCATGGACCGTGATCGGTGGGGCAGGGGAGATTGCCATGGGTGAAACAGTGACAGGCTTTCTAAGTCTAGTTGGCTCAAATGCAAGTGGCGCGTTATCAATCTTCACATCAAACAAGACCTCTATTCTTTATGGCTCGACTGCTGCTGATTTTAATCTAGTAGTTTATAGCTATGAGAGTGGCGGCTTCGACTACACCATGCAGAAGCTCGGCGAAGGTTATGTATTTGATGCGCTAGGGTTGAGACAGTTAGCAGCATCGCAGGACTTTGGTAACTTTGCCAGCAATCAGATCACGAAAAACATTAGGCCATTTGTCAGCAGTAAAGCAACTAAATCTAATGGCAGCTGCATTGTTAGATTAAGCAATCAGTATCGATTGCTATTTAATGATCAGTTTGCGCTTTATGTGACATTTGATAATGCGAATCTTGTTGGCATTATGCCTGTAAAGTACGCGCACACCATGACATGCATGGCGTCATTTGAGAGCAACACAGGTGAAGAGTATATTTATTGCGGTGATACCAATGGTTATGTTTACCGGATGAATCGCGGAACAAGCTTTGATGGTGAAGTTATTGAGGCGTTTATTAACCTTAACTTTTCTTACATGAAAAACCCACGTAGCCGCAAACGTTTTAGAAAGGCTGTGTATGAAATTACTGGTAACGATTATGCAGAGTTTCAAACTGCTTATGATTTAGGGTACACGTCATCAGAAATAAACCAAGGGAACCTGCAAGACGCAACTAAAAACGGTTCTTATGTTTATTGGGATTCATTCTATTGGGATGCTTTTTATTGGGATGGCAGAAGCATTAGCCCAAATGAGCAGGATTTAACAGGCACGGCAGAAAATATATCACTGGCTGTTAAGTGCGAGTCTGCTTACTTTAACCCATTCACCATTAACGCAGCGATTATTCACTATACCACTAGGCGTCAAATGCGCTAACAAAGGCGTTAGACAGGTGGGGTCAAGTATAAATACCTAACTATTAAATTAACTAGGTATTTATATGGCGCTGCTTAAACCATACGACCACGGAAACTATCCCCAGAATGGCGCACTTGGCTCATCCCAAGCTTTACGCACAGAGCTTGATGCGATTGAAACAGGGTTTGATATTCTGGATGCTGCACTGGATGAAGGTCTTACAGGTGCAGCAGGGTCTGCGACCATAGCGGCTGCTCAGGCTGCAATTTCAACAACACAGGCTGGCATATCAACTACGCAAGCAGGGGTTGCAACAACAAAAGCATCCGAAGCCTCTACATCGGCTAGCAACGCAAATACTTCAAAAATAGCAGCACAATCCGCGCAAGCGGCAGCAGAGGCCGCAAGAGATTCTGCCTTGTCTGCTTATGACAATTTCGATGATCGATACCTGGGCCCAAAATTATCAGACCCGACAACAGATAATGACGGCGATCCACTAGAGGCTGGTGCTCTTTATTTCAATACTGTCTCTGAAAAAATGAGGCTTTACACCGGTTCCATTTGGGTTGCCGCGTATGTGACTGGGGTTGCTTCTGATATTGAGAGTATTCCATCCGGAAACCTATCAGCAAACAATGTTCAAGCTGCTTTAAATGAACTTCAAAGCGATATTGATAATCGCGCTACGGAACTAACTAACCATATAAATGACACGGCTGATGCCCACGATGCTAGCGCCATTAGCTACGCAGGTGGTGCTGGTATACCCGCAACAGATGTAGAGGGTGCTTTAGATCAGATTGCTAATGAGAAGCTAGATAAATCTGGCGGTTCACTCACTGGCTTGCTAAATGTCAATGACGGTGCCGATATAGCCTCAGCTTCAACAGTAGATTTAACTGCAGCGACTGGCAATACTGTGCGCATCACAGGTACAACAGCCATTGCTGCATTCACGATGAACGCTGGCCAGCAAATGGAATTGGTAGCCGTTGGCGCATTGCCGCTTACCTATAACGCAACCACAATGAATATCAATGGCGGTGCGAGCTATACCTGTGCCGCTGGCGATAGGTTGCGTGTATTTAAAGATGGTGCTGGGGTAGTTAGGGTTAATGTTACCAAGCAGGATGGTACTGCTGTTGTAGGCGGTGGTAATACGATCACTCAAGGTAACTCTAGCGTAACAGTCACTGACGCTGGAACTGGGAAATTAGAAAGAACACTTGATGGCGTCATTATTGGTGAGGAAACGGTAGCAAGCAGAAAATCAACGATTGACGGAGGCTCTACTCTATACCCTGAATTCAAATGTCGCGCATGGGTAAATTTCAATGGCATAGGTACGGTAGCAATTCGTGGAAGTGGGAATGTTACAAGCATTACAGATAATGGTACTGGTGATTATACAGTCAACTTTACAACAGCGATGCCAGATGCTAATTATGGGTTTTCGGTTTCATCATCGGGGAACGCTGCAGTTTCATCAATGACACAAGTTGTTGATTATATCAATATCCCAACAATAAATACATTTCGTTTCAAAATTGCCAACTCAAACAGTGGTGTTACACAAGATGTTAACTACATTTCTGCTTCATTCTTCAGATAAGGATAACCCATGACACAAGTAATTATATTTAAAAACGATGAAGGCGGCGTATCAGTCATTCATCCTACGCAAGAGGTTTTAAGTTCTTATGGTATTGAAGCTATTGCGTTAAAAGATGTTCCTGTTGGCAAGCCTTTTAAAATTATTGATTCATCCGAGCTTCCAGACCGTTCGCAGCGTAATCAGTGGGACGTTAACGAATCAGATTTAACTGATGGTGTTGGTGCTGAGTATTCAACTTTCTCAGAGGTGAAAAATGCTGATTAAGATTAAAACTATTCCTTTAGACGACCTACGATTAGCTAAAAATGTAGAGATTAACTTGGCTAGATTGGCCGCAAACCAAACAACGTTTACACATGGCGGAAAACTATTCGCGTGTGACCTATTAAGCCGCAGTGATATTGATGGTATCAATGGGCATGTAGGCACTCGCGGATCACTTCCGGTTGATTGGATTGGCGGCTGGAAAGCTGTTGATAATAGCATTGTGCCTATTCAAAACGTTGCTGACTGGAATGCTTTTTACGACAGCATGATCGCGCAAGGGCAGGCTAACTTTTTAAAGAGCAAAAATCTAAAGGCGCAATTAGCCGCCGCAACAACGGCAGAGCAAATTGAAGCCATTGTCTGGTAAACCATGAAGCTACTATTCACACGCCGGCATCACATAGGTTCATGGCTAATCAGAATGGTCACTTGGTCAGAGTATAGCCATGTGGATTTAGTGCTTGATGAAGATTTGCTCATTGGTGCAATCGCAGGGGATGGCGTTGTACTTAGTAAGGCCAAAGATAGGCTGGCAATCTCTTCTAAGGCCGTGATGATGCATATCCCAGTAAAAGAGGTGGATGTATCAGAAGCGTTTGCGATTGGTCAGCTTGGTAAGCAATACGATTGGCTAGGCGTGATTGGTATCGGGCTAAAGCGTAACTGGCAGGAGGATGATAAATGGTCGTGTGCTGAGTTGGTGGCCAGCATTCTAGCGGCAGGTGGGCAAAGGCCGTTTGATAGTAAGTTTTATCACCGGATTACACCTCAGCAATTGCTCATGCTCAATTTTGAAAAAGTAAGAATTAAATAAAAATAAGAAGGGTAAGAAATGAACGACAACATACCGAATATTGCAATTGCTTTCATAGGGGTTTTAGCAGCTGCAATTGGACATTTATTTGATGTGCCAGCAGCTACGTTATGGGTTGCAGCAATTGCTTCTGCGCTTGGGGTTGCCTTCTCTAAAGAGGCTAGTTTAATTGCAGCATTTTTCTTGATTGTTGTCGGTACGCTGGCAACTGGTTGGGCGGTTCCGGTGGTTCTGAAGTTTGCGCCTGATATTGCTCAAAAGTCGGTTGCTGCATTCATGGCATTTACGTTCATTGCGTTTAGGGTGCAAATTATGCATGAGGCCCCAAAGATTTTAACTGCGCTCTTTGCCAGGATTCAAGAATTTATTAGAGGTAACAAGGTATGAACTGGCTAAAACTCGCAACTATCATTCTATCTATCTATATTCTATTTGAGAGCTTCTGCGCAATGGCGAAGATGCCAGGTGGATTGATTCACTTTTGCCACAAAATTAAATATGTGCTGGCGTTCTCAAGTTCACTTGTTTTTATTTATTACGCAGTAAGTGTGAAAACAAATATCGAGTGGCAGTGGCTTTTATTCGGATCAGCCGGAACGATAGCTTTGTTTGTGTGGCCGCGAACGGTGCATAGATTTAGAACATTTGCTAAAGCTCTTGATGAATTTGAAGGTGGGTATTTATGAAGCCATTAAAGGTCAATAAATTACGCACAGCTGGGCTTGCTAGTGTGAATGGTGCAAAGTTCGGGCTAGTGCGTAGAAATGCAGACGGCTCAAAACGTGCGCACCAGGGCATTGACTTACAGGCCAACAAAGGTGATGCAGTGCTTGCCGTTGCTGATGGCACTATCGTTGGTGTCAAAATGGGATTAGATGGTTACGGCTACACAGTCACCCATCAATTCACGCATACAGATGGCAGAGTGTTATACGCCTTTTATGCGCACCTTAGTCTTGTTGCCGTCAAGGTTGGTGAAAAGGTAGTAGCCGGCACATTGATTGGAAAAACTGGCAGCACCGGTAATGCTAAAGGCATGGACACCATTGCTAAAGGTGGACACTTGCATTTTGAGATTCGCACCAAGCAAGTGTGTGGATTAGGTACGGCCAACAGATTAGACCCGTTGGATTTTGTGGAGTTAGATTAATGATTACAGCATTCTTTACGGCACTTAAGCTCATTGGCAGTTACATATTAGAAGGCTTTCTGTTTTTAATTGAGCACTGGCGCATTGTGCTGGTAGTGATCATGCTGCTGGCAATCTGGCATTACAAAAGCGCCTATGAGAATGAAAAGCAGGATTTCGCAGAGTATATCGGCCTAGTAAAACAAGAAGCCTCGCTGCAGGCGCAAAAGAATCAGATCATTGAAGCTAATACACAGAAAGCCGTAACGCTTGAAGTGAATAAGCACAAATCAACCATTGCCGCTTTAAATATAGATAGGGCACAACTTCAAAAGAAAGTGAGTAGTTTATATGCTAACAAAACCAATGCTGATTTTAGGCTTGCTTCTTACGCTGACCGCATGCTGCTCGAAACAGATAGTCGCAATGCCACAGGTCAAATTGCCAGCGATACCGAAAGACTTGCCAGCTGCAGGCGAGAGCTTGACGCAGCCGATTCTGGATTATCAATTGTCGAAGAGGCGTGCGCAGTAACTACCGCTGACTTTAACCTGGCACGCGGTTGGATTGATGGAGTTTGTAGCAATCACCAGTGCGGTGAATAGTTAATGAATAAACTGTAAGCGCAACTACACAGGTGGGTTGTTGTATGGTTGCTATAAATTGAGATAGGTGAGAAATATGGCAGCGACTGACAATACATGGAACCCAGCGGCAGGAACAAATCAATATCCTGAAATTCAGGCGGTAGCCTCTACTGTTGAGAACGTAACGCCTACAAGCTTTACGCCAGCAGCATCCGCAAGCACAACGGCAGCAACACGAAGCGTTAATGATAATGAGCTAATGAGCAGCCAAGTGAAAGGCTTGATTGCTGAAGATAGCCCACTTATGCAGCAGGCGGCTAACAATGCAAAGATGGCTGCTAATTCACGCGGCTTGTTGAATAGCTCCATGGCAGTGCAGGCAGGGCAAGCCGCCGTCATGGATAAGGCCATGCCAATTGCACAATACGATGCAGGCGTGAATAGCAATGTGGCCAACAATAATCAAGCTAATACCCAGCAAACAAACATCTATAACGCAGGCAATCAGCAAGATGTGAATAAGTTTAACGCATCTACCTCACTGCAAAACGATCAGTTTAATGCTGATATGCAGAACAAAAACAATATCGTTAATGCCAGCGAAACTAACAAGCTAATTGCGCAAATGGTAGATAGCGAGACTAAGAAGCAACTATCTGACATTGAGGCGCAGTATAAGACTTTGATGCAGTCGCAATCTAGCGCAGGTACGTTGTATCAGCAGTCCGTAAGAAACATTAGCGACATTATGCAAAACCCTGATTTAACACCAGAGGCAAAAACAGCGGCGGTAGCGAATCAAAACAAGTTGCTTCAAACTGGTATGAACATTATTGGCAAAATCAGCAATTTAGACTTTGGTGATTTACTGGTATTCCCGACAGCATAATGGGCGCAATACTTGACCACTTAATGAAAGACCATGGCGCAACGATGGCCGAGGCAAAAGCTGCACTAGCTAAGTGGGAGATTAGGCCAATTGTTGCAAACGGTGAGCAGGTGGGCGAGATCATGCTCCAGCACAACGAAGTGCATATGGCACTTGATAAGCAGCATAGGCACAAATCAGGCAGGCGTGGATTGTTGTACGGCTATATTAAAGACCTATTAAAAGAAAAAGGCTTTCTGGTGACACGGTTATTTAAAGGCGATAAGTATAGAAAGAAGCTAGAGCGAATAGGGTTTACCTGCACGCATTCCGACAATAACTATGACTACCTTTGGTTAAATGCAGAAAATGAAAAAGAGATAACACTATGATTGCCATTGCAATACCTAAAACACATTACTCCACTATTTCATACGCTAGGCTCATGAGCGTAGATATGCCGTTTGGTGATCCGCATAGAGGTGCACCGTTTGGACAAAAGAATGGTCCAGCGATTGGATTAGTAGCGGCAGCAGGAACGATTGGCGCAGGGTTAAGCGCTGGTGGGTTACTAGGCGGCCTTATGATTGCAGGCGGTGTAATGTCTGGACTTGGTGCCATTACAGGTAATAAAACACTTTCTACCATTGGTGGAATTGCCAGTTTAGCCGGCGGACTTGGTACCGCATTTACCGCATCAGAAGCATTCTCACTATCAGCAGAAGGCGTGGCGCAAGGGATTAGTAAAGGCGACTTCATTAACCCATTTACGCAGGGCTTTGGCAATACGCAGATGGGCCAAATGTTTACAGACATTGGTAAATCAATGGGGATTGGTGGCGATTCGCAGGTGGCTAATGCATTAGAAGGGGCAAATGCTGCAACAAACTCTGCGGTTAATACGACAAAAGAAGCATTGGGCACAAGTGCATTTAGTCCAGCAGGTGCAGATTCAGCAGTAGGTGGTGGGTTTGTTGACCTTTCTAACAGTGCAGGGGCGGCAGTTAGTCAAGCAGCATCTACAGCGGCAGGTGCTTCAAAGGCAGGTGGCTTATTGACTACGCTGAATGATAACAAGGGATTGATGGACTTAGGGCTAGGGCTTGCTAACGGATTTGCAGATGGGCAGAAGCTAGAACAGCAGCAGCCATTGGTGGATGCGCAAACAGATTTATACGATGCTAGGACAGATTCAGAGCGCTTTGCATTAGAGAAAGCAAGGCAACAGCAAGCTAATATGCAATACCAGAATGCACCTGTTGCTAGCGTAAACCAAGATTCAAGCATATTCACATCTGCGCCTAACCAAGCGCCTAAAATCGCAGTGAATGTTGGTGGCGCTGTCCGTTACGTGACACAGGCAGAATACGACCAATACAAAGCACAGCAGAATGGTGGATTATTACAACAAGGGGCTACGGCATGATGAATGAAGAATTAAAACCGCAAGGCTTGTTGAATCAGCAGCCGCAAGAAGAAATGCCAATGCAAGAGGATGAAGATCAGGAAGAGGAAACCTCATCCGAGGAAGAGCAAGGAGAAATGTCACCAGAGTACATTAAAGACAAGATTGTTGAGGCCATGCCAAAACAGTTTGAGCGTGCATTTGCGCAAGTAGTTAAAGCTGGCATGAAGGTTTTATTTAGCGATGAAACACATGAGTTAATGCTGGATGAACTAGAGCAAGAAGG
>Ga0207969_100452_pt1 | contig 19355 bp, 14 predicted proteins | sample LakWasMet25_LOW6_2_FD_183869 | JGI IMG/M metagenome (GOLD analysis project Ga0207969, IMG submission 183869) | Freshwater sediment methanotrophic microbial communities from Lake Washington under simulated oxygen tension - Sediment Metagenome... | ecosystem: Environmental > Aquatic > Freshwater >... | reverse complement strand
GGTAAGGGCGACGACTCAGGGACGCGACGCATCGGACGGGGACGGTTGCTACCTCGGCGCTGGCTCATGACGCGACCGATCAGAGCTCCCGCGCAGACGACGGTCAACCCTCCTTATCGACACCCTCGTCAGCGAGGGGGTGCGCCCGCTCGGGTCGTCAGCGCGGATCTCCGACGCCGCGATTCTGGCAGGAATCACCGGAGATTCCGGACGTGAACTGACAACCCGAGCGGGCGCTCCCCCTCGCTGACGCTCGGGGTCTGGCTCTGGGTACCGACACCGCGCGGTCGTACCGGGGAAGCGCCCTCGGACGCCGTCCCCAACCCGTCATACTGCCGCTCCCAAGCCCTCCACCCACGCCCTGCTCAGCCCCACACGGGGTCGCCCTCGTCGGCGATGCGGCAGTCGGCGTAGCCGTCCTGAGAGCGCACGAAGGCCGCGACGAGGGTGCTGCCCACCTGCGACGAGAGCGCCTGGAAGGCCCGGTGGCGGGCGCCGCCCAGCGAGGCCGCCTCGATGCTCGCGCCAGGACCAGGGTGCAGGAAGATGTTGTAGCCGACGATCGATCCGTCGGAGGCGAGCAGGGTGATGCCGTCGGCGCTGAGCATCCCGGCCAGCAATTGGCCGAGGCCCTGCACCGCGGCGCGGGCGGCGATGGAGCCCTCTCGCTGCCAGCGCGCCACCGCCTCGACCACGGCGATGGGCTCCGGGAGCAGCAGCCCGTCGACGAAGGGCCCGAGGTCGCTCGCGCCCCTGGGGAGCACGGCGATGAGCGAGCCGTGGGTCGAGCGCAGGGCGTCGATGAGCACGCGGCGGAAGAAGGTCCCGGTCGAGGGGCGCAGCGCGACGGGGACGTCGCGGGTGATGGCGGCCATGAGGGCGTGCAGGAAGGTCGTCGCGGGCGGAGCGTCGGTGCGCGCGCCCGACAGGTGCACCAGCCGTCCGTCGCCGCCGCTGCTGCGCAGCTCGAGCACGTTCTCGGCGAGCTGCACGATGCCGAGGAGGCAGAGCGAGGGGTCTCGCAGCCCTCGCAGCCTGGAGAGGGGAGAGTCTCCCAGCACGAAGTCGTCGGCGCGAAACACGCCGTAGCGGTACTCGCCGTCGGTGCGCACCAGGAAGATCGACCAGGCGCCCTTGCCGAGCGGGGCGCACTGCTTGAGGGCGCGCCGGGTGGTGACCGCCGTGCGAGGCCCGACGCCGACGACCACCGGGTCGTGCCCTCCGAGCTGGTCGAGCAGGCGGGAGAGGTCGTCGCAGAAGAACACCGCGGGGAAGAGCGCGGTGCCCTCCTCGCGGTAGCGGGAGAGCGCGACGATGGTCTCCGCGACGTCGTTGGCGAAGTCCCCGGAGGACATCCCCTGCCCGGCCAGGAAGTCCTCGATCGCCCCGGTCAGCAGGTGGCGGAAGGACAGCACCTCGGTGGTGGGCCGGGGGAGGCTGAGCGCGTCGGGGGTGAGGGGCTTCACGGGCGCACCAGATCGAAGGAGAGGGTTCCGCCCGCCGCCACCTGCGACTGGGTCATCCGTGGGTGCTCCAGGGTCTCGGCTCCCCAGCGTATCGACCGCGCCGCCATCGCTCCGGTGCCCGCCGCCGGGGCGCTCACCCGCAGCGTCGCTCCCCCTGCGAGCGTCACCTCCGCCTCGGTCACCGATGGGGCCGCCAGCAGCCAGTCGGTGGTGCCCGCGATGGGGAACACCCCGAGCGCAGAGAAGATGTACCAGGCGCTCATGGTCCCAGCGTCGTCGTTGCCCGGGATGCCGTCGGGCCCGATGCCGTAGCGGGTCGAGCGCACCCAGTCGACATAGCGAGACGATGCCGCGAAGTCATCGAAGGCCGATGGGATCCACGGCGCGTGGATGTCGGGCTCGTTGCCGTGCCAGTAGTAGCTCTCCGGCAGCGGGGTGCGCCTCGCCTCCATCGAGAGGTCGAACATCTCCCCGAGGCGCGAGAGCATCGCCGCGCGCCCGCCCAGCAGCGCCGCGAGCCCGTCGAGGTCGTGCGGCGCGTACCAGAGGTACTGCCACGCGTTGCCCTCGGCGTAGAAGTCCTGCCACGACTCCACGCGGCTCATGCGGGCGAAGCTCCCGTCGCGGCCGCGCCCCACCAGGAAGCGCTGCGCCGGGTCGTACAGGTTGCGGTAGCTGCGGGAGCGCCCGGCGAGGGCGTCGGCGTCGGCGTCGTGCCCGAGGCCTCGCGCCATGCGGGAGAGCGCTCCGTCGGCGTAGGCGTACTCCAGCGTGGCCGAGGCGCTCGCCCCTCGGCCCTCGATGGGAACGTACTGTAGCGAGAGGTACTCACCCAGCGCCTCGCGCCGGCTGGGGGTGGCGAAGGCCCCTCGGCGGGCGATGTCCCAGGCGTGGGCGGCGTCGTAGTCGCGCAGCCCTCGCAGCCAGGTGTCGGCCACCATCAGCGCGCCGCAGTCGCCCAGCATCCCGCCGGTCTCGCCGGTTCCGAGGGGCCAGCGGGGGTAGAAGCCGAGCACGTCGCCCATGGCCATGATCGAGCGGACGAAGTCCCGCTGGTACTCGGGGTAGACCATGGTGAGCCACGGGTGCTCGGTGCGAAAGGTGTCCCAGAGCGAGAGGTCGGTGTAGTACCGGAAGCCCTCCGCGCGGCGCACCGTCTTGTCGACGCCGCGGTAGGTCCCGTCGGCGTCCGAGGCCAGCGTGGGCATGAGCAGCGTGTGGTAGACGGCCGTGTAGAGGGCGGTGAGCGCGGGCTCCCCGCGGGCCTCGACGCGCACCCGGGAGAGCAGCGACTCCCAGTGCGAGGACGACTCCCGGCGCACCCGCTCGAAGTCGAGGTCCGCGGCCTCGGCCGCGAGGTTGGCGCGGGCGTGGGCGAGGTCGGTGAAGGACAGCCCGATGGCCACGGTGACGCTGCCGTCGGTGGTGGTGTCGATCGGGAGGTAAGCGCCCACGGTGCTCCCCGACTGGGAGAGGGCGCCGGGGTGGAGGGCGCCGTCGGACCAGGTTCCGGCGCGGGCGATGGGGCGGGAGACGCGGGCGACCCAGTACGCGTCGACGCCGTCCACGCGGCCGGAGTAGCCGCCCTCGAAGCGCACCCGGCCGCGCAGCTCGTTGGTCGTGGGGTCGACCTCCACCTCGCCTTGCGTCACTCGCACCTCGGAGAGCGTGTGGCCCACGTCGAAGAGCAGGTGCCCGTCGGCGCCTCGGGGGAAGGTCACCCGGTAGAGCGCGACGTGGTCCGTGGCGGTGACCTCGGTGACGGTCTCGCTGCCCTCGAAGGCCACGCGGTAGTAGCCCGCGGAGACGGTCTCCCGCTCGTGGCGGAAGCGCTCGAGGCGGTTGTTGTGCTCGGTCTTGGCGGCGGACATCCCCACCGTGGGCATGAACCCGAGGGCGCCGTAGTCGACGATGCCGGTGCCGTGCATGTGGAGCTGGCTGAAGCTCCCGATGTGCGTGTCGGCGTAGGAGTAGCCCGCGCAGTGGGAGAAGACCGGGGCGTCGCCGCGGTCGTTGCTGGTGTCGGGCCCCGGGCGCGCCAGCCCGAAGGCCCGCTGGGGACCGGGGTATGCGCTGCCGGTTCCGAAGCCGAGGCCGCCGGTGCCGATGCGCGGGTCGACGTAGCGGGCGTAGGGGGCGGTCGCGCGCAGCGGGTCGGCGGGCCGAGGGGCGTCGACGGGCGAGGGGGCATCGACGGAGGCGTCGGAGGCGGGCGTGGAGGCGTCGGCGGGGGCCGTCGATGAAGACTCCGAGCAGGCTGCGAGGCAGAGCGCCAGGGCGGGCGCGAAGACGCTTCTCATGGGGGCGGGAGTGTATCAGCGCCCGACGCGGGCGGTTCTCTCGGCGACGCGAGGATCAGGCCGTGGCGGGCTTCTTCGCGGGCTTCTTCGCGCGGTGGGTGTAGGCCGCGAAGAGCCGCAGCGAGCGCGGGTCGGAGCGGAACGCGTGCGTCCCTCGCTGGCAGACCAGCCGGTCGAGGTCGGCCAGCTCCCAGAACACCCGGTTGCGCACGCGCCGCGCGGCGACGGCCTCGTCGCTGAGTTCGATGGCGTTCGCGGCCGACTCCCGAGCGCCCGATCGCGCTGCGCGGAAGGCCTCCGTCGCGGCGGCCACCTGGGCGGAGAAGGCCGCGTCGGAGTCGGTCCCGTCGAGGTCGTCGCGGTGCGAGGCCGCGAGCGCGAGCAGCCGATCGAGGTCGGAGAGGAGGTCGGTGTCGTTCTCGACCCCGGCGATGTCGTCGAGCGCGGACTGCGTCGCGGGCGTGGTGTTGGCGAACACCCGCAGCGCCGAGAAGAGCTGGTCGCGGCCCTTGCGGGCGGGCTCGCGCGCCTTCGCCACCGCGCCCGTGCTCGACGACTTCCAGAGGTTGCGCCACGCCGTCTCGCGCTTGCGCAGCGCGGCGGCGAGCGCCGCGAGTCGGTGCCCGTCGGAGGGGGAGACCTTCGCCCTCGCGAGGATCTTCTGCTTCGCCTTCACCGTCGCAGCGAGCGCATCGGCGTGGTCGGCGAGGGCAACGGCCGACCCGTCGAGGGCCTCGTCATCGCGGGAGCGATCGAGCGCCTCGACGTCGATGGCCGTCGACTTCGCGGCGACGGTCGCCTTCGCCGCAGGAGCGCGCCTCTTCGGAGCGGGGGTCTTCTTCGTGGTCGTCTTCGCCTTGGCCATTGGGGTCCCTCCAATGGCTCCGATGACAGTCCAGGGCACCGCGCGACACAAGCCAATTTTTATGGAAGTACGCGCACCTGATCGCACACCGGCGCGCGTCGGGGCGAGGAGGGCGCGCGTCGGGACGAGGAGGGCGCGCGTCGGGACGAGGAGGGCGCGCGTCGGGACGAGGAGGGCGCGCGTCGGGACGAGGAGGGTGCGCGTCGGGACGAGGAGGGCGCGCGTCGGGACGAGGAGGGCGCGCGTCGGGCGCTTTCCCCGGTACGACCGAGAGGCCGTCGGCGAGGAGTCCCCGGTACGACCGCGAGGCCGTCGGCGAGGAGTCCCCGGTACGACCGCGAGGCCGTCGGCGACCAGAGTCCAGACCCTGAGCGTTAGCGCTGATGGTTGACCTCATCTTCGCCGATGCGAGAGGGGCTCAACCCGCTGGATCGCTGGGGTTCCGCGCGATGGCGCGTCACCCCAGGCAATAACACGAGGGCCGCCCCGGGCACTGCCCGGGGCTCCGGTCGGCCGTCGCTGGGCTCCCATCGCCCAGCGCCCTGCGATCCCGAAGAAGGATGTCGACGCTCGTCGCTCCATCGCTGGGCAAAGGATGTCCGACCGGAGCCCCGGGCAGTGCCCGGGGCGGCCATCCTGCCCACGTGATGCGCATCGCCCCGCACCGGACCAGGGCAGCTTGAATTCAAGCGTCTTCATTGCCGTCGTGCTGGCGCCCTATCGACCCACGGCGGGACGACAACCGCGCAACTACGCGGAATCATGCGGCCCCGCTCTCCGTACGGGGCGATGCGCATCACGTGGGTCCTGTTATTGCCTGGGGTGACGCGCCATCGCGCGGAACCCCAGCGATCCAGCGGGTTGAGCCCCTCTCGCATCGGCGAAGATGAGGTCAACCATCAGGCGTTAGCGAGGGGGAGCGACCGACCACGTCCTCCCAGCGCGGCCTCGCCCGGAGGGGAGCGACCGACCACGTCCTCCCAGCGCGTCTCCGCCGCGACGAGCGACGTCATCGAGTGAGGAATCGACGATGCTCGGTTCTCAGATTCGGAGCCCGTCGCCAACGGGCCGCGCTGGGAGGACGTGGTCGGTCGCTCCCCTCCGGGCGAGGCCGCGCTGGGAGGACGTGGTCGGTCGCTCCCCTCCGGGCGAGGCCGCGCTGGGAGGACGTGGTCGGTCGCTCCCCCTCGCTAACGCTCAGGGTCTGGGCTCTGGTCGCCGACGGCCTCGCGGTCGTACCGGGGACTCCTCGCCGACGGCCTCTCGGTCGTACCGGGGAAAGCGCCCGCCGCCGCCCCCCTCGCGGATCACCCCACCCGTCGCCCTCCGCTACGCCCCGTCAGCCCTGCTGCTCCAGGCCCCGGAGCAGCCCGCTCGCCACCGGGTGCGCCCGGAGCATCGCCCTCACCGCCTCGCCCTCCTCGCCAAGCGCCGCCAGGATCGTCGCGATCTCCTCGCCCACCGACACCGCCCTCAGCTGAAGCCGCTGCGAGGTCGCCTGGCCCTCGCTCTCCAGCGCGTCGAGCGTCGCCTGCACCGCGTCGCGTCGCTCCTCCAGCGCGCTCGCGGTCCGCTGCTGGGCCGTGCGCCCGCTGCCGACGCCGTCGAGCACCGAGCGCACCGCGCGCCACCGCGAGGCCAGCGCCCCGAGCTCCTCCAGCTTCACCGCCCGCTCCACGGTGATCTCCCCCGGGTCGCCCGGAGGCGCTCCCGCCGAGCCCCACGCCAGCGCCAGCGAGCGCAGCAGCTCCGCCTCGTCGCGCTTCGCCTCCCGCTCTCTCGTCTCCAGCGCCTGCGCCCGGCTCGCCACGCCCTCGTGCTCCACCACGATCTGCCGCAGCTCGCCGAGCAGCTCGTCGCGCTCCCGCTGGCGCCGTCGCTCCCGCTCGGTGAGCTCGATCATCATCCCCCGGCGGTCTTCTTCCAGCACGCGCAGTCGCTCGACGCTGGCGTGGAAGCGCCGTAGCTGGTCTCGCATCGCCTCGGGCATGTCGCCCCTCGGAAAGGCCGCCTCCGCCGCCGCCTGGAAGGTCGCCACCCGCTGCCGCAGCGTCGGGATCGACACCGATGACGGCACGGTCTTCCTCAGGCCCGGCAGGGTGGTCTCGCCAGATCCGTCGCGTTCCGGGGCGGGCTCCGCAGCGGTCGCCAAAGGGCGTCCCCCCGGGGCCATCGCCGTGGACTCCTGCTCCAGGATGCCGGCCAGCGCGTCCAGCACCTCCGCGGCGCTGCGAGGGCGCTCGGCGGGGTGCTTCTGCATCAGCGAGAGCACCAGGGCGTCGAGGGCCTCCGGGGCCGACGGCATCCTCGCCCGGATGGCGGGCGGCGCGGTGCGCGCGTGGTGGTCGATGAGCTGCTGCACGGTGCCGTTGAAGGGCAGCGCGCCGGTGACCATCTCGTAGAGCATCACCCCGAGGGCGTAGAGGTCGCTGGCCGGGCCGCACTGCTCCCCGCGGGCGAGCTCCGAGGCGAGGTACTCGGGCGTCCCGAAGACCTCGCCGGGCATGGTGAGCCGCACCTCGCCGCGCATGTGAACGATGCCGAAGTCGAGCACCTTCACCCGCAGCGCGCCGGAGGGGTCGCGCACCAGGAAGACGTTCTCGGGCTTCACGTCGCGGTGCACCACCCCGAGGGAGTGGGCCCGACCGAGGGCGTGGCACACCGGGATGGCGATCTCCACCGCCTCGCGAACCCCCAGCGGACCCGACTGCATCCGCTGCGCGAGGCTCTCCCCCTCCAGGAACTCCATCACCAGGAAGACCCGGTTGCCCTCCTCGGCGACATCCCAGATGTCCACGATGTTGGGGTGCTTCAGCAGGTTGGTGGCCTGCGCCTCGCGCACGAAGCGCTCGCGCATCACCGGGTCGCGCGTGAGCTCCGAGGACAGCAGCTTCAGCGCCACGTCGTGACGGAGAATCACGTGCCGCGCCCGGTACACCTGCCCCATGCCGCCCGCCCCGACGCGCCGCAGGATCTTGTACCGCGACGCCAGCGTGCGCCCCACCATCGGATCGGGCGGCGCCTCCAGAGAGGCCCCGTCGACGGAGCAGACCGTGGACGCGTCGTCGTAGCGAGCCTGACAGCGGGGGCAGTGCTTCATCCCGCAGCCATTGGCCCCCCTCCGTCGAGACCCTGTCAAGTGTCTGACGGGGGGTGCGGTCGTCGTGCCCAGGCCCAGGAGCGCTGGTATGCTGCGCGGGCGTGAGTCAGCACCCTACGGATACCTCTGCCTTCCTGGCCGCGAACGCTGATTGCAGGGCGACCGCGCGGCTCCTGGTGGCGGAGCACGACCGCAGCCCGAGGGTGGTGGTGCTCCCCGCGGGGGCGGCGGTGCGCATCGGCCGGGCGGACTTCGTGGAGGTTCCGCTCGAGGATCACCGGGCGTCGCGGGTGCATGCGACGCTGGCCTTCGACGGGCGCTCGGTGACCGTGCGCGACGAGGGCAGCAGCAACGGCACCTTCGTGGCGGGCGCGCCGGTGCGCGGCGAGCGGGCGGTCGAGGACGGCGAGCGCATCGAGATCGGCAGCACGAAGATCATCGTGCTGCTCACCCTGAGCGGCGCTGCCCGCCCGGCGGCCTCGGAGGCGTCCGGGGCGGATGACGAGGTGGTCGCGGTCGACCCGGCGACGGTGGCGCTCTTCGCCCTGGTGCGTCGTCTTGCCGCGAGCGACCTGCCGGTGCTGGTGCAGGGCGAGACCGGCGTCGGCAAGGAGCTGGTGGCGCGCGCGCTGCACCGGGAGTCCCCGCGGTCGCGCAAGGCCTTCGTGGCCATCAACTGCGCGACGCTCACCGAGTCCATCGCCGCGAGCGAGCTCTTCGGCCACGAGCGCGGCAGCTTCTCCGGCGCCGACGCCCGCAAGGTCGGGGTCTTCGAGAGCGCCGACGGAGGGATGCTCCTGCTCGACGAGGTGGGCGAGCTCTCGCTGGCCAACCAGGCGCTGCTGCTGCGAGCGCTGCAGGAGCGGTCCATCTGCAGGGTGGGCTCCACGAAGCCGGTGCCGGTGGACGTGCGCATCGTCGCGGCCACCAACCGCGACCTCCCCCTGGAGGTCGAGCAGGGGCGCTTCCGGCAGGACCTCTACTTCCGCCTCAACGGCGTGACGGTGCAGGTCCCGCCGCTGCGCTCCCGGCCGAGGGACATCCTGCCGATGGTGGAGAAGATCCTCGCGAGCCGCGGAGGGCGCTGGACCCTGGGGCCCGGGGTCGCCGCCGCGCTGGAGTCCTACCCCTGGACGGGCAACGCGCGCGAGCTCCGCCACGTCGTCGAGCGCGGCATTGCGCTGGCTGAGCGCAGCGAGATCCTGCTGGAGCACCTGGGCATGACCCCGGCGGCGATGCTCGGGACGGTGGCGCCCTCGGACGAGACCTCCGCGTTCAGGTCGAGGGTGGAGGACACCGAGCGCCGCACCATCGTGGAGGCCCTCGCGAGCGCCGGGGGCAACCAGTCAAGGGCCGCGAGGGAGCTGGGCATCTCTCGCCGATGCCTCATCACCCGCATGGAGCGGTACGGCCTGAAGCCCAAGCCGGTGAGCGCCCGTGAGAGCTGAGCGCTTCGCCGCGGTGCTGGGCCTGCTCTCCCTGCCATGCTGCACGCTCGCCCTGGATTTCGGCCCCGGGGTGCTGCTCCCCTCGCTCGACGCAGGCGCCCTCGACGCGCCCATTGGCGCGGACTCCCAGGCCGACGCCGCGGCGGATTCCCCCGTGGTCGACGCGAGCTGCGACGGGCGCTGCGTGTGCTCGCCCGGTCGGGGCGACTGCGACGGCGACCCGGCCAACGGCTGCGAGGCCGACCTCCTGGTGACGGACCTCCACTGCGGCACCTGCGGCCAGGCATGCACCGGGACCACCCGCTGCTCCGACGGACTCTGCCGCGGCGGCGGGTGCCGCGCCCCGGAGGTCGCCTGCGGGATGCAGTGCGCCGACCTGCTTACCGACCCACGGCACTGCGGCTCCTGCGGGGCGAGCTGCGGCCCCGGCACGCCGCGGTGCTGCAACGGCGCGTGCGCCGCGCGGTGCCTTTGAGGTCCGGCGGATGATCAACGACGGCGCGGAGCTCGAGGGTCGGTACCGCATCCTGCGCCGCCTGGGCGAAGGGGGGATGGGGGCCGTCTACGAGGCCGAGCACACGGCGCTCGGGCGGCGCGTGGCGATCAAGGTGCTGCACGCCCACGTCGCGAAGATGCCCGACGCGGTGAAGCGCTTCGCCCGCGAGGCGCGCGCGGCGGCGGAGATCGGGCACCCCAACATCGTCGAGGTCTTCGACACCGGAACCTACCTGGGAGAGCCCTTCCTGGTGATGGAGCTGCTGCGGGGCGAGACGCTGGCCGATCGCCTCGCGAGGCCGGAGATGGTCCCCTGCGAGGAGGCCTGCCGGATCATCGGGTATGTGCTCTCGGCGCTCGCCGCGGCGCACGCCAAGGGGATCATCCACCGTGACCTGAAGCCCGAGAACGTGTTCTTGCTGAAGGGCGACGGGGAGCCGTCGGTGAAGCTGCTCGACTTCGGGGTGTCGAAGTTTCGCCGGGTGAGCGCGACGCTGGACCAGACGACCCAGGAGGGAGTCCCGGTGGGGACGCCGGCGTACATGGCCCCGGAGCAGTGGATGGGGCGGCGGGACATCGACCACCGCGCGGACCTCTTCGCGGTCGGGGTGATGCTCTATGAGCTCCTCACCGGTGGTCTCCCCTACGAGGGCGCCAACCAGGGGGAGCTGTTCCTGGAGATCGTGCGGGGCTCGTCGCTGCCGGTGGGTCCGAGCCTCCTGGAGGACGACGTCCCTGAGGGGATCGACGCGGCGGTGCTGCGCGCGCTCGACCGGGAGCGCGACCGGCGCTTCTCCAGCGCGAGGGAGTTCCTCGACGCGCTGCGCCCCTACGGGGCGGCCTCGATCAACGTGGTGGACGATCCGCCCGCGAGGGTAGAGGAGGACGCCGTGGTGGTCTCCGCGCGCCGTGCCCTTCGCGCGGCGCCGACCTTCATCACTGCGCCGAAGCGGGGCGTCCCAGTCGAGCTGCTGGGCACCACCCTCGTCGTGCTCATGGCCGTGGGCGCGGGCGCCTGGTGGCTCTCCCGATCGACCCCATCGCCCGTGGGCTCCGCCGCCCCCGCCACGCGGGCGGCACCCTCGCCGCTCCACGACGCCGGATCGCCTCGGAGCGCCCCGGAGAGGGAGGCCCCCCTGGCGCTCGCGGCGGAGGTGCTCGTCGACGCGGGCCCGCCGTCTCGTCGTCGCGCCTCGGTACGAGCCCGCCGCCCGAGCTCGTCGCCTCGCGCCTCGTCGGGGGTCGATCGGCTGCCGGTGTCGCGGGACTTCGAGCCCTGAGCGCTAGAACGACCCGAAGGCCGTCAGCGCCGCGCCGCCCGCGGTGGGAGCGACGAAGGCCCTCGCGGCGGGAGCCCCGCTGCGGGCGGGGAAGCGGAGCCCCAGCACCAGCGCCGTAGCGCCCGCGGCGAGGGCGCCGACGCCGAGCAGGTCGGCGGTCCATGAGAGGGCCCGGCCGCGGCTGGCGAGCGTCAGGGCGTCGGGGTCGCCGACCCGGTGAGAGGCGTAGTCGCGCTGCGTCTCGATGGCCACGATGCCCGTGATGGAGGCCCCGAGGGCGAGCGCCCCTCCGGTGAACACCATCGACCAGAACAGCCGACGATTGGCCGCCACGACGGGGGCTGGGAGCGTCGGCGGCGCCACGACCAGCGGCGTCGGCGGCGGCGTGAGGAGGGCCAGGGAGAGGATCACCTCGCGCTCGTCGCCCGAGACGACCGTCACCTCGACCTGGCGGGACTCGCGCCCCGGAGCGCTGGCCGTGAGGACGTGGGCGCCCGGCCCGACGGTGGCGCGCTCGGACTCCAGGGCGCGCCCGTCGAGCAGCACCGTCGCGTCGGCGGGCTCGCGCACCACGCGGAGGTGGGCGACCAGCGGCTCCATCTGCGAGAGGGCCCGGACGGCCAGGCCGCGCTGCGGGGTGCTGCGCCCCTCGGTGGAGGCGACGTAGCGGCGGAGCGCGTCGATGGCCCGGGGGTAGTCGTGGAGCGCCTGGTAGGAGGCGCCGATGTTGTAGAGCACCGAGGCGCGGCCCGTGATCTGGTAGGCGCGCTCGAACTCCGCCAGCGCGCCGCGGGCGTCACCGGACTCGAAGAGGCCGACCGCGCGGTCGAAGTGAACCCGCGCCTCGGCCGTGGCGGGGTTCTCCTGGGCGAGCGCGGGGCCGCCCGACCCGAGCAGGCCCAGCAGGATCACGGCTGCCAGCTTATGTTGGCGGGTCTCGCGCCTCGGGAGCGGCGCGCTGCCGCGACGACACTCGGAGTGGGCCATCGTCCTTCGTGGGGGGACTGTGCCGTCGCCTGACGGCGCCCGTCCATCCCCATTCCATCCTTACAGCTACACCCGGGCGTACACAGCGCTTCTCGATGTGTGCGAAAAACGCACAATGGCCTAATTCCAAGGGGATTGGTACATCAGAGCGGAACGTGGAAGGAAGGAGCGTCGCTGTACGGCCCCTTTCAATTCCAACAGCGATCCGGAGATGAGTTGATGGCGAGACGACGATCCGTCGTGATCTTGTGCGGAGCCCTGCTGGCAGGCTGCGGCGAAGAGGCGATGACCGCGGGCGATGCGCAGGTGGACGATGACGCGATGAGCGCGTCGCAGGATGCCATCGCCGACGACCGGGGCAGCCAGGACGCTGCGGTCGTCGACGCGGCGCTCGAAGACCGCGCGGCGCTCCCCGACGCGGGAGCGCGCGACGGAGCCCTGACGGACGTGGCCGTGGCGGACGATCGGCCCGCGATCGACGCGGGCGCCGATGTGCCGCGCATCGATGTCCCCGGCGCCGATGCGGGCGCTACGGACGTGCCCGCCGCGAGGGACGTGCCCGCTACGGACGTGCCCGCCGCGAGGGACGTGCCCGCTACGGACGTGCCCGCCGCGAGGGACGTGCCCGCTACGGACGTGCCCCGCGACGTGCCGGCCGACGTCTCGAGCTGCACCGGGGCGGGACCTGTGCTCACGGTCGGGGCGCCGACGAGCGGGCAGGAGATCGAGACCTGCACCGCGGGGGGACTGCCCGTCTTCTTCGACTTCACCGCCTCGGTGACGGCCTCCTCCCCGGTGCGCTCGGTGGGCGCCCGATGGATCACCCCCGACGGCCTCGAGGCTCCTCCGCCCGCCTCGCTCTCCGCGGCTCCCTACGTCTTCCGTCGGCAGGTGGGCGGCCCCTCCGCCGGCGCGCCTGCGCTCTCGGTCTTTGGCATCCGCGGCAGCTGGCGGGTGGAGTTCACCGCCGTCGACGCGTGCGGCCGCAGCACCACCGCGTCACAGACCTTCTCCCTCATCTTCACCAGCCGACGGTGTCCCAACCCATGAACACTCCCTTCCATCGTTCGCGCTCCCGCATCGGGTGGCCCTCCGGACTCGCGGCCCTCTTCGCCTTCGCGATGGCGGCGTCGTTCCCGTCGGTGGCGAGCGCCCAGGGCCGGTGCTCCTGCAACAACGGCTGTCACCAGTACCCGGGGCAGTGCGTGCAGCCAGGGTCGTCCGGCTGCGAGGCCGGCTACGCGCCCTTCTGTGGCACCCGCGCCGAGTCGTGTCCCCGAGCCGGCTGGGTCTCCTGCGGCGGAACCTGCACCTGCGTGCGAGTGACGCCCGTCGACGCCGGCGTCCCCACCGACGCCCCCGTCTCCGTGGACGTGCGCCCTCCGACGGACGTCCCCGCGTCGATGGACGTCCCCGCGTCGATGGACGTCCCCGCGTCGATGGACGTCCCGGTGGGCTCCGATGTCCCGGTGTCCAGGGATGTTCCCCCGGGCAGTGACATCCCGGCCTCCTTCGATGTCCCCCCTGGCACCGATGTCCCTCCTGGCACCGATGTCCCTCCTGGCGCCGATGTGACGACCCTCGATCGGCCGACGACCCCGACGGACTCCCCGGTGGTCGTCTTCGACGGGGCCGTGGTCGCGGACGCTCCCCCCGGGGTCGATGCGGTCGCGCCCACCTCGGACGCCGCGGTCTCCACGGACGGCTGCGTGTGCGAGGGCGGCGCCTGCGTCGCCGGCGTCTGCTATCGCGAGCGCTGCTCCTTCCACCCCGAGCTCGGCTTCATCTGCGCCACGGGCGGCACCTCGTGTCGCCTCTTCGATGGAAACCCCATCTGCGTGCCGATCTGCGCGGGCGTGAGCTGCGCGGAGGGGCAGTTCTGCGACGAGCGCTCGAACGGCGCCTGCGTGGCCGACCGCTGCGCCGCCATCCAGTGCCCCATCGGGACCACCTGCGTGCGCAACCAGTGCGGCCGCTGGGGCGGCGCCGACGGCGGCATCTTCATCCCCGACGACGGCGGAACCTCCGCCCCGGAGGACGGAGGCACCGGCGCTCCCCCGACCGCCACGGACGACGGCTGCGGCTGCCGGGCCGGCCAGGTCGGCGGAGGCGGCGGGGCCTGGGGCGCGCTGCTGCTGGGGCTGCTCGGCCTCAAGGGCCGACGCCGTCAGCGCTCGCGCTCGATCACGTAGTCGACCAGCGACTGCAGCACCGCCCGGTGCACGCTCGGCTTCATCCACGACCACGAGGAGAGCATCGCGCCCGCGGCGCAGGCCCGGGCCCTCGCCACCTCGCGGGCGTAGTCCAGGCTGCCGTGGCGGTCGATCTGCGAGAGCAGCCACTCGACGTCGCCGCGGGTCTTGGTGCGGGTGACGTCCTCCAGCAGGGCGTCGAGCCTCCGCCTCGCCGTCGCGTCGAGGTGGCCCTCCTCGGCGAGCGAGGGGACGATCCGGCGCAGCCGCCCGGCGAGGTCGTCGCGCGCCGGGTCGACGGTGTCGGGCCTCGGCCGGTCGAGGATCTCAAGGGCCCGCTCCCGCTCGGCGGCGTCCATGGAGCGCAGGGCGTGGAGGAGGATGAGCGTGTGCTTGCCCTCCCAGAGGTCGCCGGCGATCTCCTTGCCGTAGTCCGCCTCGCGCCCCTGGAGGTTGAGCACATCATCCTGGATCTGGAAGGCCGCCCCGAGCGCCGCCGCGAAGTCATGGAGCGCAGCGAGCACCTCCGCGGAGGCCCCTGCGACGATGGCCCCGATGCGCATCGGGGCGATGAAGCTGTACCAGCCGGTCTTCTGGTCGACCATGGCGAGGTAGTCGTCGTCGGTGAGGTCCCAGCGGGCGTGGCGCACCCAGTCGAGCTCGACGGCCTGACCCTCGGCGGACTCGCGCGCCATCACCGCGACGGTCTCCAGGATGCGCAGCGCGCGGCCCATGTCGAGCCGGTGCATGTTGTCGAGCAGGGGCTGAAGCGCGAGCGCGAGCATGGCGTCGCCGACGTTCACCGCGATGGGGACGCCGTGAAGGCGCTGCAGGGTGAGGGCGTCGCGGCGCTTCTCCGAGCGGTCCTCCACGTCGTCGTGGATGAGGAAGGCGTTGTGGTAGAGCTCGAGCACCGCGGCGCTGGGGAGGGCGCCTTCGAGCGGCCCCCCGAGGGCGCGGCAGGCGGCGACGCAGAGGGCGGGGCGCAGCCCCTTGGCGTCGCGCATCGGGTAGTCGAGCATCAGGTCGTAGAGCACCCGAGAGGCGCGCGAGCCCTGCGGCACCATCGCGCGGATCTCGTCGAGCACCATCGCCCTGCACTCCGCGAGGTACTTCGCGAGGTCGACCGCCCCGGCGTCGCGCTGCACCGCGCTCACGCGTCGTTGAAGAGCGGGATCAGGTCTTCGAGGTCCTCGAGCACGTGGTCGGGCCTCGCCCGGACGAGCTCCTCGCGGCGGCCGTGGCCCCAGGTGGCGGCGGCGGTGCGCACGCCCGCGGCCTTGCCGGCGAGCACGTCGCGCAGGGTGTCGCCGACCAGCAGGCAGCGGTCCGCCGGGGCCTCCGCGCGGCGCAGCAGGGCGTGGACCAGGTCGGGCGCGGGCTTCGGGGGAATGGCGGTGCCGGAGGTGCCCTCGATGGCGCGGAAGTGCCGCTCGATGCCCAGGTGCTGGCAGACCGCGCGCGCGGTGGCGCTGCGCTTGGCGGTGGCGACCGCGAGCCACGGCGCCGGCTGCAGCAGCGAGAGGGCCTCCAGGGTCTCGCGCACGCCCGGGTAGAGCCGGGTGTGCTGGTGGCCGAGGGTCTCGTAGCGGGCGCGGTACGCGAGGGCGAAGCGGTCGAACTGGGCGCTGGTACCGTCGGGCGCCGCGAGGGCGAAGATGGCCTCGAGGGGCGAGCCGTCGACCAGGCGGTGGATCGGGTGCTCGGTGTGGATCCCTACGTCCGCGAAGGCGAACTCCAGGGCCAGGGTGATGTCCTGCGCGGAGTCCGCGAGGGTGCCGTCGAGGTCGAAGAAGACGGCGGTGAATCGGGGTGCGCGCATCGTAGGGGGAGACGCAGGATGCCGCGAGATCGGTCGCCGGGGCAACGCCACGCCGCGCTACAGCCCCGGCACCACGAAGGGGACCCCATGGTTCACCGTGGCGCCGTCGCCGATCTGGCCGAAGCCGTTGCCGCCCCAGCAGCGCACCGCGCGGTCTTCGGTGCGGGCGCAGGTGTGCACCTCGCCCGCGGTCACGGACACCGCGCCGGTGACGCTCGCCGGGATGGGCGCGGGCCGGTCGACGGAGGTTCCGTCGGCGAGCTGGCCGAAGGCGTTGCTGCCCCAGCAGCGCAGCGTGTGGTCGACCAGCCTGGCGCAGCCGTGGAAGGCCCCGAGGCCCAGGTCGAGCGCCCCAGCGAGGCCGATCACCGCCACCGGGGTGGTGCGGCTCATGCGCGTCCCGTCCCCGAGCTGGCCCGTGTCGTTGCGCCCCCAGCAGCGCACCGATCCGTCGTCGAGGCGGGCGCAGCTACGGTAGGGGCCGAGCGCCAGCGCGGCGGCGCCTCGCAGGCCCGCCACGACGGCGGGGCGGTAGTGGGCCTCCGCGTAGCCGTCGCCCACCTGCCCGAAGTTGCTCGCGCCCCAGCAGCGCACCGTGGTGTCGGTGAGCCGGGCGCAGGTGTGAAGGTTGCCCGCCTCGACCTCCTCGACCCCCGCGAGGGCCGGGACCGCCCCGGCGAAGGGGCGCGAGGTGGCCGTCCCGTCGCCGAGCTGGCCGTGGGTGTTGTCGCCCCAGCAGCGCGCGGTCGCGTCCCCCAGCCGGGCGCAGGTGTGCCCCTCGCCGAGCGCGAGCTGCAGCGCGCCGGTGATGCCCGCCACCGCCACAGGGACGCCGCTGTTGCGGCGGGTGTTGTTGCCGAGCTGTCCGGAGCTGTTGAGGCCCCAGCAGCGGACGGTGCCGTCGTCGCGGCGGGCGCAGGAGTGGGCGTGGCCGACCACCACCTCGACGACGCGGTCGAGGCCGACCACGGTGACCGGCGTGGGGCGGTGGGTGAGGGTGCCGTCGCCGAGCTGTCCGAACTGGTTCCAGCCCCAGCAGCGGACTGTGCCGTTGGAGGCGCGGGCGCAGGTGTGCGCGAAGCCCGCGGAGACCGTCGAGACCGGAGGGCTCAGCTCCATGGCGGAGACCCGTCGCACCGGCGGGACGTCCGCGGCGCGAGGAGGCAGGAAGGCCCTGGCGTCGGCCGAGAGCCCGGCGTCCGAGGGGTGCTCGTCGCGGTAGTGGGAGAGCGCGAGCCACCCTCCCACCAGGATGGTTCCGCCGAGCAGCAGCCCGACCACCGCGGCGCCGAGCAGCGAGGGGCGGGGGGCAGGAGGAGGCTCCGGGGCGAAGGGCGGCGGGTACGGCGTGCCCTGCACCGAATACATCGGGTGGTATGGGGGCGGCGGGGCCGAGCCCTGCATCGAGGCAGAGGGCCACGGGGGCGCGCCGGTGACGACCAGGGGCATGGCCACGGTGGGAGGGACGGCCGAGCGGCGAGGGTTGTCGACGGTGGAGAACGCGGCGGTGGGCTGCGGCCCGAGGAGCACCGGGATGAGCACCCCGAGGGCTTCGGTGGCGTCGCGGAAGCGGAGCTGCGGGTCGCGCGCGACGCAGCGGGCGAACCAGGCGTCGAAGCCGGCGGGGAGCGAGGCGCTGAACTCCCGGGCGCGCTCGCTGGCGGGGTCGATGGGCTCGGCGAAGAGCTCGCGGAGGACGCGCTCGACGGGCGCCTCGGGCATGTTGCCGCTGCGCCAGTACGAGCGCCCGGTGAGCAGCTTGAAGGCCAGCAGCCCCATGGACCAGACGTCCGCCGAGGGGGTGACCTCGCCGCGCTGGGCCTGCTCCGGGGCCATCCAGAGGGGCGTGCCCACGGCGGAGGTCTGGCGCATCGGGGCGCCCTGCTCGGAGGACTCGTCGAGGGCCTTGGCGATGCCGAAATCGAGGAGCTTCACCGTGAAGGGAACGCCCTCCCTCCGGGCGACGCACAGGAAGACGTTGTCGGGCTTCAGGTCGCGGTGCACGAGGCCCGCGCGGTGCGCCGCGGAGAGCGCGTGCCCGAGCTGGCGGAAGACCTCCAGCACCTCCGCGGGGGGGAGGGCTCCGCGGCGCTTCAGGGTGTGGCTGAGGTCCTCTCCGCGGAGGTGCTCCATGACGATCCACGGGACGCCCTCGTCGTCGAAGCCTGCGGCGAGCACCTGCACCACGTGGTCGCTGTCGATGCGGGCGCTGGCGCGGGCCTCCTGGAGGAAGCGCTCCCTTCCCCGCGGGTCTCGCAGCAGCCGGGCGTGCATGACCTTGAGCACCCGGTCGGCGCCGGTGGAGAGCTGGGTCACGCGGTAGAGGGTGCCCATGCCTCCTCGGGCGATCTGCTCCTCGACGCGGTAGTCCGTCGCCACGACGGTGCCGGGGGCGAGCGGTAGGGCAAGGCTCATCGGCCGCGGATGCTACAGCGGCTTGCAGCGTGTAGGGTGAACTCGACGATGGCTGACGAGCACGACGCGGGCGCCGACCTGCATGGGATCACCGACGCGCTACTGCGCGCCATCGACCGGGACGAGAACGTCCAGATCGTCCGAGACGCGGGCACCCACCCCACCTGGAACGGCTTTCCCCTCGCGCTCGGCGACGAGCTGCTGCTGGTGCGCTCGCTCCACGAGTTCGCGGTCAACGGCTTCGCGGTGCTGCGGGTGAGGGACGTCACCGCGGTGCACTCGACGGACGCCGAGCGCTTCTTCGAGCGGGTGCTGCGCGCCGAGGGGGCGCTGGACGAGGCCCCGGCGGTGAAGGCGATACCGCTGCGCTCGTGGCGCTCGGTGCTGGAGGCGGTGAGGCTGCACTACCGCTACGCGATCATCGAGTGCGAGCGCCCCGACGGCGCGGACTTCTTCCTGGGCGAGCTCGCGGGCGTCGAGGGCGACGAGGCGACGCTCCACTACATCCAGGTCAACGGGATGCGGGAGAGCGGGCTCACCCGGGTGCCCCTCGACGACATCACCCTGGTGCGCTTCGACGAGCGCTACGTGAACCTCTTCGGCCGCTACGCCCTCGGCGAGGACCATCACTGAGAAGCTCAGCATGAACCTGCTGCGCCCCCGATGCAGCGGTCGGCCGCGCTCGAAATACCCCGCGTATGTCTCGCGCGGCCTCCCTACGCCTCGGGGTGCTCGCGACGGTTCACGCTGACCTTCCGAGGGGGCGCCCCGAGGGCCATACGCTGAGCCCCCGGGGGCTCGACGTCTGGCTCCGGTACGACCGCGAGGTCGTCGGCGAGGAGTCCGTCGGTACGACCGCGAGGCCGTCGGCGAGGAGTCCGTCGGTACGACCGCGAGGCCGTCGGCGGGGAGTCCGTCGGTACGACCGCGAGGCCGTCGGCGGGGAGTCCGTCGGTACGACCGCGAGGCCGTCGGCGGGGAGTCC
>Ga0207969_100450_pt1 | contig 19427 bp, 20 predicted proteins | sample LakWasMet25_LOW6_2_FD_183869 | JGI IMG/M metagenome (GOLD analysis project Ga0207969, IMG submission 183869) | Freshwater sediment methanotrophic microbial communities from Lake Washington under simulated oxygen tension - Sediment Metagenome... | ecosystem: Environmental > Aquatic > Freshwater >... | reverse complement strand
GGCCCCGCTGATTGACCGTGTCACGGTCGGTGATGGACGCGAAGATCGACAGTGCGGTAGAGCAATCCATGGGGCCCGTTTGGTCGGAGTTGGTGTGGTAACCAGACCCTGCCCAGACGGACCCCGCCCTGTCACCCCCCGACGGGAGCTCCGGGCCTGTTTTCCCGTGCCCCGCGCGCTAACCGGTCAGGCATGGAGGAAACCGATAGTACCGCCGTCCTTCAACCAATTTTGGGCCGCGACGTTCGAAATGAGTGCGCAGACGTTGAGGTTGATACCGCCGGTGATGCCATCGCCGGAGAACAGGCGCCGATCAACGCACAGTTGCTTGATTCGCTCACGGTAGCCCTGCGGCAGGTTCTTCCAGTCGATCCAGGGCGGATTGCCTACGATGGCGTCGAACCGACCAAGGTTCGCGGTGGTCAGGAAGTTACTGATGATCCGCGCCCAGATGCCGTTCCACTTGTTGCGCTGGAGGTCCACCAAGTTCTTGGACAGTCTCGCGATTTCGGCCTTGACGTCCGGCGTCTGATCCTGGACCGGGATAATGCTACGCAGTTCCTTGTCGACGGCCGTTTCGTTCTCGTTCTCGATGTAGGTCTCCAATCGCGTCATGGTCTTGGAGAACAGAGCCACATCGGCCACCGCGCTCTTGGGGAGCACCAGGTTCAGCGGACCCTTCTCGGTGTTGATAACGTATTCCAGGCACTGCACCTTACCGATCTTCATCGGCTTGGGAACATAGGACGAGTCGCCCAGGTAGACAGGCACATCGAACTCGTCGTCTTCGCCAATCAGATGTGAAAGGTTGACGAAGTAGTTGATTCGGGTCGTGAGCGCGGCCAGTGGATTGAGGTCAATGCCCTTCACCCTGGCCAGCACTTCGGTCAGTTTCACTGAATTGGGCTGCGCCTCATTGTCTTCCAACACCATGCGAATGAGCGACGTGATGAACGTGCCACTGCCGCAGCATGGATCCAACGCCGTCCACTTATTCGGCGGCGTGGAGCCCAGCGTTTCCAGGATTGTTTGTTCGGCCAGCCAGGGCGGCGTGTAGAACTCGCCCATGCTATGGCGCACCTTGTCGGGAATGATGGCCACATACAGGTCCTTGAACAGGTCCTGCACGCGCCCGCCGTCGAACATGTGATGGTTCTCATACTCCGCCAGGATGGCGAAGACCTGCTTCACTGCTGCGGCAATATGCTTGTCCCACTGCTCACTGGTGCAATACCAGGCGAAGAAGTCGCCCTCCAGCAGGTTGCCGAAGCCCTCCTGGCGGAAGATGGCGCCGCTTTCCAGTCGGTCTAGGTGCGAGCGCAGGGTATCAACGGGCCCCTGGGCGAGGTCTGCAAAACTGGTGCTTGTTTCGTCGCCCCGAATGCTGGACAGTACCTTGAACGCGATCGCCTTTACGATGATCGCATAGGATGTCTGAATGGCATATAGGGCTTTGTATTCGGTGTCGTTGTCTCCCTTGGCAATGGTGATATCCAGCGCCTCGGCCAGCGCAAGGCGGCGTTCTTCGATGGCCGTTTGCTTGGACTGGTCATCGTGCGCCAAACGGAAGATCGCCTGCCATTCGCGGAACAGCATATTGGAGCGGCCAGTAGGATGGCTCTGCAATGCCTGGTAGAGGACCAGGGCCAACTTTTTAGCCGGGCTCGGGTCGCTATCTAGGCAAAAGCCGGCGATGAGGTTCTCAGGCGTCAATGCTTTCTTTTCCAGCGACAGCACGCCGCGGATAATGCGCAGCAGATGCGCGCCCGACAGATCCTCAAACGCGGTTTCGGTGAAGGTGCCGTCCTCGTTGTAGGAGATAAACTTGATTCGCCAACCGTCGGTCAGAACGCCCACCGCGCCATGCCTGAAGTCCTCTGCGAGGTGCTCCAGGTAGTTCTTGATTTGCGACACGGCCTTGGCTTGGACCGTGGGCGTGTCGAGTTGGCTCTTCTGTTTGTATTCGATCACCAGCGCGCCGATGCGGGAATCCAACCTACCCTTCTTGATGTGGCGCTTGGTGTTGATGGACTGCTCTTTGACGGGCTGAAACTCCACCTGAAGGCGGGACTTCATCTGTCCATAGAGTTTCAGTTCGAAATTTGTAGCGACCGTGGCCTCGTTCGGCGCATTCGCTGCAATCTGGCGAACCTCCTTCGCCAACTCAGTCAGCTCCTTGGCGAACTCGCGATGGGCCAGAACGTGCTCACGCGTGCTTTCTTCCAGCGCCTTGCTCGTGCTCTTCGTCTTGGTGTGGGTCTTGGGGGATCTGGTTGCCATCGCGGGTGTCTCCAATCAACTTTGCTATTGTCTTGCGGGAATAGGTCGGGTGTCAATGCCATCCCTGTCAACGCGTGTTTGAAGTTCTGGTGTGGCCGCTGTATCCACACCTCGGTTGCGAAGGGATCCGCGGGGTCTCATGTTGTTCCACGCTTGGGCGCACGATGCGCTCGATCCCCACGCTCACCCCGTTCGTCCAGCAGGTTCTCGACCGCGATGAGGCGCGTGCGCCGATCGCCTTCGCGGTCCGCTCAAGCCTGGAGCACACGCAGCTCCCGCGGCGTCCACGCAGCTCCCGCGGCGTCCACGCAGCTCCCCCCGCGGGCACCTCTGCTCAGTCCATCGTGTGCGCCGGAAACGTCGCCCCCATCACCATCGGCGACACGATGCTCACCCGCCCGTTGCCCCCTGCGCCCGCGGCGTAGTCCTGCGACGTCGCCCCGCAGTACCCGCCGCCCCCGCCGTCCGCCCTCACCCCCGGGCCCGGCATCGCCGTCGCCGACAGCACCGTCGCGCTCACCAGCGCCGTGAGCCTCACCGCGCCGCCGCCGCCGCCGCCGCCGCCGCCCATGCCCGCTCCGGTGCCGCCAGCGCAGTCGCTCTGGTGCCCGCTCTCCCCGTCGCCTCCGTTGGCGCGCACCGCCCCGGCGCCCGTCAGCACCACGCTCGACGCGCGCACCATCACGATCCCGCCGCCGTGCCCGCCGCCTCCAGGGAACGACCCGTCCTCATCGGCCCCGCCCTCACCGCCCGCTCCTCCGAAGAGCACCGCGCTCGACAGCGAGGCCACCCCCGAGGTCCCGCCGCCGCCGCCCGGCGGAATCGGGTTCGCCTCCGCGCACACCCCGAAGGTGCCCGCCGCGCCGGGCTCTCCCGGGGTCGCGTGCCCACCTCCGCCCCCGGAGGCGCAGTCCTGACCCGCGCCTCCGCCGCCTCCGCCCGACTGGTTCGAGCGGATGTTGGCCGCCCCCCGGCCGCGCTCGCTCTCGCCCGCCACGCCTCGCATGCAGCGGTACACCGGGGTCACCGCGCAGGTGCGACGGTTGCCGCGGAAGCCCCTCGCCGTCACGTCGATCGCTCCCGCCACGCTCAGCCGACCGGTCGCGTCGAAGGCCATGATCCCGCCGGAGCTTCCGTCCCACGCGGGGGCCGTCACCGTCGCGGCGGCGTTGATCGTCACCGCGGTGTACTCCAGCACCCGCACCACCTGCGCGTGGCTGGTCGCGTCGCTCAGGTACGCGTTGCGCAGAGGCGCCGTCAGCGTGAGCGTCGCGCCCGCCACCGAGGCCACCCTCGCGTACTCGTAGTGCCCCACCGACCCGACCGCCGCCTGCGTCTGGTGAAGCAGCACCGACTGACCCGCGGCGAACACCCCGGCCACGTTGCTCAGCGTCACCGTCGTCGACCCGGCGGCGCCCGCGGCGCCCGCGCGCACCGTGCCGATCACCTGGTCGGTCGCGGCCACGAGCGGACCGTCCGACCCGGTTCCGTACTGGCACGCGCCCGCCGCGCAGGTCTGCCCCGCGCCGCACGCCCGACCGCACGCCCCGCAGTGGGCCGCGCTGGTGCGCACGTCGACCTCGCACCCGTTGGCCACCATCATGTCGCAGTCCGCAAAGCCCTCGGAGCACATCCCCACGCGGCAGGCCCCCGCCGCGCACGCCGCCGTCGCGTTGGGCACCGCGCACGCCATCCCGCACCCGCCGCAGTGGGCCACCGTCACGCGGGTGTCGACCTCGCAGCCGTTGGCCGCCATCGCGTCGCAGTCGCCGTAAGCCCCGGCGCAGCTCGCCAGGGCGCACGCCCCCGCCGCGCAGGCCGCCGTCGCGTTGGCGAAGGAGCACGCCGTCGAGCACGTCCCGCAGTGGGCCACCGTCACGCGGGTGTCGGTCTCGCAGCCGTTGTCGGCCATGCCGTCGCAGTCGCCGAAGCCCGCCGCGCAGGTGTACCCGCAGGCCCCCGACGCGCAGGTCGAGGTCGCGTTGGCGCGGGTGGGACAGGCGTTTCCGCACGCTCCGCAGTGGGCGAGGCTGGTCGCGGTGTCGGTCTCGCAGCCGTTGGCCGCCATCATGTCGCAGCTCGCGCTCGCGCCCGGGCAGCCGGTGACCGTGCATCGCCCTGCGACGCAGTCGGCGGTCCCGCTCGCGGCGGTGCAGGCCGTCCCGCAGCCGCCGCAGTGGGCGAGGCTCGTCTGCGGGTCGACGCACATCCCGCCGCAGCACGACTGCCCCGAGGGGCACGCCTGCGCGGCGTTGCACCCGGTGACGCACGCTCCCGCCATGCACACCTGCCCCGCCGGGCAGGCGCTGTCGCCAGTGCAGCCCACGTCGACGGGCAGAGCGACGGTGTCGGCGGGTACGCCGGAGTCCTCGGCGGCGACGTCCATCTCCGTCACGTCACCGGGCGTCGCGCCCGTGTCCGATGCCCCGGCGTCGGTGGCGGTCGAGCTGTCGCCGCACCCCGCGGCGAGCATCGCGACCAGCGGGAGAGCACCCCGTACCCATCGCCTCATCCGGATCTTCGTGGACATGGAGCACTCCTCCGCGCAGCGCGCAGCGGAGACCCTACACGCCCCCGGTGGCCCCATCACGGATCAATCGTCACCCGTAGCGCACCTGCACGTGCTCGATGAGGGCCTTGAGCGCTCGCTTCGCCCCTTCGGTGCTCGCGTGCTTCACGATGGCCCACCCCTCGCCCTCGTAGCCCTCCGCCCTCGCCGCGCCCACCTTCGGGGCGCGCATCTCCACCAGCGCGTCGCCCGCCGCCGCGACGGCGTCCTCCACGCCCTGCACCGACACCACCCTCGTCCCCCGGCCGTGTCCGCGGAAGAACGCCGCCCCCGCGGCCCAGCGCCTCGCCTTGGGCACGAAGCGGTCGAAGGCGACGAGCTCCGCCCAGTCGCGCACCATGTCGGTCTCGTGGGCGAGACCCATCATCGGCATGATGTGCACCCCCGGTGGACGGGCGCCGACCTCGTTCACCAGCGCGGTGCCGTCCTCGCGGAGAAACCACTCCATGTGGGTGAGGGCCGTGCCCGCCGCGCTGCTCGCGTGCTCCCCGAAGAGGGCCTCCAGCGCCGCCGCGTTGGTGGGCGCGAAGCTCGCCCAGGGCTCCTCCCCGGGGTCGCGAGGGAGCAGCACGCAGTACTGCACCCACGGGGTCTCCAGCACCTCCAACGGCGTAGGGAAGTAGCGCGTCCCGGAGCGCCACACGGGCACGCCCCGCACCGTCACCGTCTCGCAGGTGTGCTCCCTCGCCCGGACGAACTCCTCCACCTGCAACGGCTGCGCGTCGGTGGGCAGCGCGCCCTTGGAGGAGAGCGCCGCGAGGTCCTCCGGGGACTCCACACGGAAGGTCGCGCGCGAGCCGAGGCCCGCCTGGGGCTTCACGATCACGGGGTAGCCCACGTGGCCGACGAAGAGCGCCAGCTCCCGGAGCGAGCGCACCAGCGCGCTCCTCGCGACCGGGACACCGTGCGCGCGGAGCACCTCCTTCATCCGGTCCTTGTCGCGGAAGTTGCGGGCGACGGCGGCGTTGATCCCTTCGATGCCGAGCGCGTCGCGCGCCTGGGCCATCGGGGTCTGGAGCTGCTCGAGCGCGCCCGCCAGCCGGTCGACCCTCCCTACTCCCCGGCCGATCGCCCTCACCGCGGCGGTGAGCTGCTCCCCGTCGAAGGTGTTGGGCACGGCGTAGTGGCCGGCGATCCTCGGGCGCAGCGCCTCGGGAATGGCCGACTCGGGATCGGCGCTGACCACCGAGAGGGTCACCCCCTCCAGGGCCGCGAAGGCCCTCACATAGCGGTTGGTGTTCTCCAGGAAGCGCGGCGCGACGAAGACGACGTGGGGCACCGGAGCACTCTACCGAAGGCCCCTCGGCGTCGGGGCGACGATCAGCGCGCGGCCCTGCCGTGTCATGCTCCGCCCGTGCGCCAGCACGTCTTCCTGATCCCGGGCTTCTTCGGCTTCGCCAGCTTCGGCGACCTCCGCTACTTCGCGCACGTCCGGGAGCACCTCGACGCCTGGGCCCGCACCCACGGCATCGAGGCCGTCTTCCACTACGCCCCGACCTATCCCACGGCGTCGATCCGCCGTCGCGCCGCGCGGCTCGTCGAGCTCATCGCCGAGCAGGCGGGCGGCGACGACGCGCCCATCCACCTCATCGGCCACTCGACCGGCGGCCTCGACGCCCGCCTCGCCATCGCGCCCCGCGTCTCGCTCCCGTGCTCCGTCGACCCGGAGCCCATCGCCCGCCGGGTGCGCTCGCTGGTCGCCGTCTCCACGCCCCACTACGGGACCCCCACCGCGGCCTTCTTCACCAGCATCCTCGGCCAGCGCGCCCTCTTCCTGATGTCGCTGTTCACCATCTACGCCATACGGCTGGGCACCATCCCCCTGCCGCTGGTGGTGATGCTCGCGAGCGCCCTCGGCTCCGCTGGCGTAGGGAAGCTCATCTCCGGCGGCATGGTCTCGCAGCTCTACGAGCAGGTGCTGCGGGACTTCAGCCCCGAGCGCCGGGAGCAGATCGAGCGGGTGCTCTCGGAGGTGCGACGAGACCAGACCCTGCTCCTCCAGATCACCCCCGAGGGCATGGACCTCTTCAACGCCCTCGCCACCGAGCGCGACGGGGTGCGCCGCGGCTGCGTCGTCTCCCAGGCGAAGCCCCCCACCCTCGGCCGGCAGCTCGCCCTCGGCCCGATGCCCTCCCGCCAGACGACGTACAGCATCTTCCGGGCGCTCCACACCATCGCCTCGACGCTCCCGAAGGACCTGCTCCCTCCCCTCGAAGCGGCGCAGTCGAAGGCGCTCGAGCGGGCTTTCGGGAGGGTTCCGAGCGTGAGGGGAAATGATGCGATGGTGCCGACGCTCTCGCAGGTCTGGGGCGAGGTGGTGCATGCCGCCTGGGCCGACCACCTCGACGTCATCGGGCACTTCCACGCCCCCGCCCACGCCCCGCTCCACGTCGACTGGATCCGCACCATGAGCGGCTTCGGCCGGGGGGAGTTCGAGTCGATGTGGGACGCCGTCGCCCGCTTCAGCCTGAGCTGAGCGCCACCGCGACGAGCTCCGAGAGCACCGACGCCGAGGCGGGCATCCACGCGTCCGCAGGCACTCCGAAGATCGTCCAGAAGTTGGGGTGCCCGGTGGTAAGCCAGAGCCCTCCATCCGCGCGGAGCACCACCCGGAAGGCCTCCGGGAGGAAGGTTCCGCTCTCCACTAGAGCCTCGATCTGGTCGCCCACGTCGCGCTCGAAGGCGCTCAGCACCCACTCGTCGACCCGGGCCGCCGAGAGCGGCATCGGGACACAGGAGCACCAGGCCATCAGCTCGTGTTGCGCCTCGATCGCGTCGTTCGCCTTCATTCCGTCTCTCCCCCTGCCACACCCGTCACCCGTGGACCGATCACCCTCACCCAGGCCACCAGACGTGGCCCGGGTTCATAAATCGGGAGAATCTCCCGACCCAGCTCGTCCGTGTCAACGTTGTCGCATCGGTCGCATCGGAATGCGGGCGACCTCGCACGAAGCCTCCGAGGCGGGTTAGCCTCCGCCTTTCGCCCACGAGGGAGGCATCCGATGCGACGTGGTGGACGGCGGTGTTTCTCGATGCTTCTGCTCGCGCTCGGCTGCTCGGGCGACGAGGTCGATCCCTTCGCGGGGCCGGTGCCTTCGCAGTGCCCGAGCACCCCGATGGAGCGCTCGCTGGTGGTCACCCGGATGCGCTTCGTGAAGGCCACGATGCCCGGCGTGGTGGACGGCTTCGACCTCGACGGGCGGGTGAGCCGCAACGACGACGCGGCCTCGTGCCGACGCGTGGACTTCACCTCCCCCGACGGGACCGCCGGCATCGACAACCAGCTCTCGCTGCTCGTCCCGGTGCTGGAGACGCAGACCGCGGGGGCGCTCGACGAGGCGGTGCAGGCGGCGATCAACAGCGGCCAGCTCCTGCTCTCGATGTCCATCGAGGGGCTCGACGACCGGCGCGACGACCCGTGCGTCCAGCTGGTGTTCCGTCAGCTACGGGGGATGCCCTTCGTGGGCAGCGACCACCGCCTCGACCCGGGCCAGACCTTCGAGACCGCGCGCGACCAGCCCGTGAGCCGCGTCACCGGCCGGATGCGCAACGGCGTGATCGAAGCGGGTCCCTTCCCCCTGGCGCTGCCCGTGGCGGTGCTCGACGCGCGCTTCGTGCTCAACCTCCACGACGCCCGCATCCGGCTCCGCTGGCGCCCTGACGACACCTTCGACGGCATGGTTGGGGGCGGCATCCCCGCCGACGAGCTCATCGCCACGGTGCAGACCCTTGGCATCCCCCAGGAGCTTCGCTCCCTGGTCGCGCGCCTGGTGAACGGCATCACCGACCTCGACCCCGACGCCGACGGCAACTGCCGACGCTTCTCCTCGGCGCTCTCCTTCGAGGGCCGAGGGGCCTTCGTGAACCCTTAGGAGCCTCCGTTTGCTGCGCGGAGGCTCCTTAGCGCTGAACGCATCCCCCGACGCTCGCAACGCCCCGGTTCACAGGGCTCCGAGGGTCGCGGCGTTCACCGTGATCTCCCTCCGCTCGGGCTTCTCCGGGTCGCGCGCGACGGCACGCCCGATGGATGCCGCCGACGCTCCATGAGAACCCTCCCTACCCTCCTGCTCTCCCTCGGTGCGCTGCTGCTCTCCTCCACGGCCTCCGCCGAGGCCCCGACGGTCTCGCTCGGCGCCCGCGCCCTCCTCCGTGAAGGCGACTACGCCATGGCCGGCGCCGGGGGACAGCTGCGGCTGCGCCCCTTCCAGCGGGTGGGCGTCGACCTCTACGCCGACAGCCTCTTCGGCCGCTGGGAGACCGTGCGCCGCACCGACGTCGAGGTCGGAGGAACCCTCCAGTACGACCTGCTCCACACCGATCGCTTCTCGCTTCACCCCCTCCTCGGCGCCTGCGCCCTCCTCGCCTTCGCCGACGACCAGGACCGCTCTGGGACCACCGCCAACGACATCTGGTTCGGCGTCCGCGCGGGCCTCGGCGTGGCGGTGCAGCTCGGCGACCGGGTCACCCTCCAGGCGCAGGTGCAGGCGCTCCTCTACCTGGGCCACGACTTCAACTCGCAGCGCTGGATCCTCGGCGCCGACGACTCCCTCTCGGTCACCCCGATGGGCCAAGGGGTGCTCGCCATCAACTACGGGCTGTGAGCGCCACGCACCCTCGGTGGTAGCGTGCCCGCACCTATGTCCGACTCGCTCATCACCATCGACTGCGACTACGTGCAGCCCGCCCTGGCCTGCGCCTACCTGCGCATCTCCCAGGGGGAGTGCGCCTTCATCGAGACCAACACCGCCCACGCGGTGCCGAAGCTGCTCGCCGCTCTGGCCGCCCAGGGTCGCTCCCCCGCCGACGTCCGCTACGTGATCGTCACCCACGTACACCTCGACCACGCGGGCGGAGCCTCCGCGCTGATGGAGGCGCTGCCCAACGCCACGCTGCTCGCCCACCCCCGCGCGGCGCGACACCTCATCGACCCCGCGCGCATCGTCGCAGGCGCCACGGCGGTCTACGGCGCCGAGCAGTTCGCCGCCCTCTACGGGACCATCCGTGGCATCGACGCCTCCAGGGTGCGCAGCCTCGACGACGGCGCGGAGGTCCCCTTCGGCGCCGGGGTGCTCCGCTTCATCCACACGCGCGGCCACGCCAACCACCACTTCGTGGTGCACGACCCGGCGCGGGACACGGTCTTCACCGGCGACGCCTTCGGGCTGGTCTACCCGCGGCTGCAGCGCGCCGGGCTGCTGGCCTTCCCCTCGACCAGCCCCACGGACTTCGACGGCCCCGCGGCGCACGCCTCCATCGACCGCATCGTGGCGCTCGGCACCCGCAGCGTGTGCCCCACGCACTTCGGCGAGCAGACCAGGGTGAGGGAGATCGCCGCGCAGCTCCACGGGTGGCTGACCCTCTCCGAGCGGCTGATGGAGGCGTCGAAGGCGCGCCCCGCGGCGGAGCGGGAGGGCTACATCGAGGCCGGGCTCGTCGCGGCCTTCGACGAGCTCGCGGCGCGCACCGGGCTCGTGCTCGACGAGGACGACCGCGCGCTGGTGGACTTCGATCGCAAGCTCAACGCCCAGGGCCTCGCCCACGCCGCGTCGAAGTCCCCCTCCTGAGCGCCGTAGCTCCGGTTGACCGCTCGCCCGCGATGCCCCTAATCAGCCATCGCCATGCAGAACCTGTCGCTCACTGGGAAGTACACGCTGGTCACCGGGGCCTCGTCGGGGCTCGGGCTGGAGATGGCGCGCATCGTCGCCCGTGACCACAAGGGCCACCTCGTGCTCGTCGCCCGTCGGCTCGACCGGCTCGAGGCGCTGGCCGCCGAGCTCCGCGCGGCGCACGGGGTCGAGGTCATCTGCATCCAGGCCGACATGACCCGCCGCGAGGACGTCGTCCGCACCTTCGAGGAGGCCACCAACGGGAGGGCCGTCCACGCGGCGATCCTCAACGCCGGCGTCACCTACTTCGGCCGGGGCCTCGACCACGGCTTCGAGGACTTCGACGCCATGCTCGCCACCAACGTCACCAGCGTCGTGTGGCTCACCCAGCGCTTCGCCCGGCACATCCTCTCCGACAGCCCCGGCGGCGGCGTGATGATCGTCTCCAGCGTCGCGGGCACCACGGCGACGCCTTACCAGGCAGCGTATTCGGGCACCAAGGCCTTCCTCAACAACTTCGGCCTGGCGCTCGGCGAGGAGCTCGTGGGCGAGCCGGTCTCCGTGACGGTCTTCGTCCCCGGAGGCATCGCCACGGAGATGGGAGAGAAGTCAGGGACGGCGAGGAAGTTCAAGAAGGGCGACGTCGGGATGATGGACGCCGACGTATGCGCCCACCGCGCCGTGAGGGGCCTCACGCGCCGGGAGCGCTTCGTCATCCCCGGGGCGCTCAACGTGCTCAACGACCTCGTGCTGCGCTTCACCCCGCGAGGGCTCGCCTCGGCCATGGCCGCTCGCCTCTACCGCGACGCCCTGCCCCCGAAGACCTGAAGAGCCCGGTAGAGCACAGGTCCGTGGTTGCAAAGCGCCACGACCGCCGCGGAGTGAGCATGGACGCCACACCGACGGGTGTCAGCGGTCGGCCGGGCCGTCGAGGTAGATCACGGCGCGCACGTGGGCCAGGGTGGCGAGGGTCTGCAGGTTGCGGACGTTGTACCCATAGGCCAGCGCCGCGGGGGTGAAATCCGTGGACTGCGGATCACTGCCGGGGGGAGCCCGGTAGACGCTCGGGTGCTCGCCGTCTTCGCTCAGGCCGTTGACCGGGAGCGGCTCCATGGCGCTCCAGTAGTCCTGGAGCGGGACCCCCTGCGCCGCGGCCACCTCGCGGATGGCCGTGACGAAGAAGGGCCACATCATGATCGTCGTGGCGGAGTTGGTGCGCCGGGGGATGGTGCTCAGCACCGGGATGACGTTGGCCCCGAGGATGATCTGCACCACGCGGGTGAGGTTGGCGCGAAACACGGACACCTCGTTGACGTCCACGTCGCCGCTGCCGAGCATCACCAGGGCGACCGAGGGGCGCAGCGCGCTCAGCTCCTGCCGCAGCAGCGCCCCGTCGCCGGTGAGGGCGCGGGTGGAGGTCCACCCGGAGTCCGCCGCGAGGCTCTCGCGATCGAAGCTGGAGTGGCGATCATCCACGAGCGTAGCGTTGAAGTAGGCCACCGTCGGCTGGAAGGCCGTGTAGGCGCCGAAGTTCCATCGGGTCATCCCCGAGGTGGGACCGTAGTCGGCCAGGTAGCTCTCCGAGTGGGTGAGGCTGTCCCCGACCTTGACGAACACGGCGGGGCGGTTGCCCGCCGCCAGCCCTCGCAGGTAGACCGCCCGCATCGACGCCTTGAGCGCCTCATCGATGCGCGGAACGCCCGTCACCATCGGAAACACCCCGACATCGACCGGCGGCTGCCCCAGGTCCCTGGGCGCGCCCACGTCCACCCCGAGGTCCGGCACGGCGACGATGTCCGGGCCCGTGTCCCTCGGAGCGACGGGCACGTCGACGCCCATATCCAGCGGAGCGATGGGCACGTCGATGCCCGTGTCCAACCGCACTACGGGCACGTCGATGCCCGTGTCCACCCGCACCACGGGCACATCGATGCCCGTGTCCAACCGCACTACGGGCACATCGACGCCCACGTCCACCCGCACTACGGGCACGTCGACGCCCACGTCCACCCGCACCACGGGCACGTCGACGCCCACGTCCACCCGCACCACGGGCACGTCGACGCCCACGTCCCTCGGAGCGACTGGCACGGGCACATCGACGCCCGAGTCCACGGGCACCGGCGCTGCGGGCTCATCGACGCCCACGTCCACCGGCTCGACGGGCACGTCGGCGGCTTCGGTGCCGACGTCGATCACGCCGGTCTCGGTGGCGAAGCCCGCGTCGTGCACCACGCCCTGATCGGGCGTCGGCACATCGATGGCGTCGACCGTTTCGCCCCGCGGGCCGTCGTGGGTGCCCGAGTCGAGCGCGACCCGCGGCGCATCAGCCACGTTGCCCGGTGGTGCACCGCTGTCGACCGCCTCGGGCGCGCCCGCGTCCGTTGCGGGATCTCCCGCCGCTGGCTCGCTGCTGCATGCCGCCAGGGCGAGCGCAAAGAACACCGGCCACGACGCGCCCCTGTCCGTTGATCTTGCGTTCATGCCCTGACTGCCAAGCAATCGGCGTGCACGAAGGGCGGGCGCTGGTACCTCTCCACAGGGGATGTGAAGGGTTGAGCCTCCCGCAGCACTTCGCTCACGCCCACCCAACGCGCGCTAGCGCGGGAGCCGCACCGTAAACGTCGTGCCTCGCCCGCGCTCGCTCTCGACCTCGATCGTCCCTCGCATCTGGTGCACCAGCTCGGCCGCGATCGCCAGCCCCAGGCCTGCGCCGCCCCTGCCCGCTCCCCGGGTGCGCGCCTCGTCCGCGCGGAAGAAGCGGTCGAACACCTGGGGCAGGTGCTCCGGGCCGATCCCCTCCCCGTCGTCGGCGACCCGCAGCACGGCGTGCTGGCTCTCGAGCGCGACGCTCACCGTGACGTGCCCCCCGCGCGGGGTGTGCTTCAGCGCGTTGTCGATCAGCGCCCGCAGCACCTGACGCACCCTCCCCAGGTGCGCCCTCGCGAACGCGGGCTCGGCCTTCGCGACGAGCGCGACGCCCCTCTCCAGGGCCATGGGCCCGAGGTCGGCGACCATCTCCTCGGCCGCGTCGCCGACCGCGACCGGCTCGATCGAGAGCGACTCCACCCCCGCCTCGAGCCGCGCCAGGTCGAGCAGGTCGCCAAGCAGCAGCGAGAGCTCGTCGGCGTCGGCGCTCAGCCTCCGCAGCTCGTCCTTCACGGACGGCTGCAGCCCTTCCCCCTCGCGGAGCATCGCGTCGGCGCGGGCGCGCAGCACCGTGACGGGGGTTCGCAGCTCGTGGCTCGCGTCGGCCAGGAAGCGCTGCTGCCTCGCGAGGGCCGCCGCGATCGGACGCATCGCTCGACCCGCGAGGAAGGCGCTCGCCGCCGCCGCGAGCACCAGGCCCGCCACGCCGGTGACCACCAGCACCAGCACCGAGCGCCACACCGCGCGCTCCGGGGCCGTGAGCGAGCGCACGATCTGGACGGCCCCCTCGACCCGGCCCCCGAGGCGCACGGGCACCGTGAGCATCGTCACCCGCGCTCCTGCGACCGTGCCCGACGAGCGCACCGCCGCGCCGCCTGCCTGCGCCGAGGCCAGCGCAAGCGCGTCCGGAAGGCCCGGCGGCATTGCCCGCCCGTCGATCCGCACCGCTGGAGAGAGCCCCCGCGCGGCGATCACGAACTGATCCGGCGAGGCCTCGGCGAAGTGCACCAGGCGGTCGTGATCGTCCTCCTCGGACGCGCGGCCGCGCCTCTCGTCGTCGCGCTCGTGCCGGTCGGACTCGGCCCACGCGTGCGCCACGCGGCTCGCGGCGCGGGCTGCGCCGAGCTCCAGCTCTCGATCGATCGCCAGGTCGCTGACCCTCGCGATGCTGAGCGCCGCCGCGGTGATGGTCACCAGGAGGACGAGGCCGAAGACCGCGAGGTTCCACATCCCGAGGCGGGCCCGGATGCGCGACGGGGTCATCACGACCCCAGCTTGTAGCCGACCCCTCGGACGGTCTTGATGAGGGCGCGGCCAGGCGACGCGTCGATCTTCTCTCGCAGGTAGTGGACGTAGGTGTCGACCACGTTGGCGCCCCCGTCGAACTCCCTCGGCCACACGGCCTGGATGATCTGGTCCCGGGTGAGCACCCTTCCCGCGTTGCGCATCAGGTACTCCAGCAGCGAGAACTCCCGGGCGGTGAGCTCCGTGCGGCGCCCGCCGCGCACGGCCTCGCGACGCGCCCTGTCGAGCACCAGGTCTTCGACGCGGAGCTCGCGCCCGCCGGGGTCGGCGTTGCGGCGCAGCAGCGCCCGGATGCGGGCCGTGAGCTCGGCGAAGGCGAAGGGCTTCACCAGATAGTCGTCGGCGCCGGCGTCGAGCCCCGCCACCCGGTCGTCGACGGTGTCCCTCGCGGTGAGCATCAGGATCGGCGACCGGACCCCGCGCCGCCGCAGCCTCATGCTGATCTCCAGCCCGCTCATGGTCGGCAGCATCAGGTCGAGCACGATCACGTCGAAGCCCCCGGCCTCCGCGTGCGTCAGGCCGCGCGCTCCGTCGCCCTCCAGCACGACCTCGTAGCCGTCGGCCTCCAGGGTGCGGCCGATCAGCTCGCGCAGGCGCGCTTCGTCTTCCACCACGAGGATTCGCACGACGCGGAGGCTACCACCGCGCTCATTCGGATCCTGTGAAAGCTCTAAGCGAGGCCTCATGCGCGGCACACACGAGGGCCTGAAGGTTGTGACCGCACCCGATTCCCACGGAGGTCGACCTTGAAGAACGAAGACACGAAGCCATCCCGACGGACCCTCGGCCTCGCCGCCGCCACCGCGGGCGCCGTCACCCTCGCCGCGGGCGTCGCCCTCGGCTCCCTGCTCGGCGTCGTGAAGATGCCCTCGGGCGCCCACAGCGCCCCGACCAGCAGCGCCCCGACCAGCAGCGCTCCGACCAGCAGCGCCCCGACCGCGCCCGCCGCCCCGCTGACCGCCGCCCCGGAGCCCGAGGCGCAGCCCGCCTCGGCGCCCGAGCCGGAGCCCGTCGCCGACGAGGCCGAGGCCGAGACCGAGCTGCTCGCGCTGGCCCGGGGTCACGAGCGGCGAGAGCGGCACCACGAGCGCCGCCACGAGCGCCACCACGAAGAGGAGGAGAGCGAAGATGACTGAACGCCACGACACCCCCAGGCCGAGGCGCGCGCCCCCGAAGCTCGACCTGACCGCCGTCGAGTGGAAGCTCGGGCTCGGCGCCGCGCTCGCGTACGTGTTCACCGCGGCGTGGTTCGCCGTCGCGCAGCCGTCGCCCGCCGCGACGCCGCCCGCTCCCGTGGCGGCGACGGCTCCGCCGGTGAGCGTCGCTCCGCCCGTGAGCGTCGCTCGCGCCCCGGTCTCCGCGGCGCCAGCGAGGGTGGCGCCGAGCGCCCCGCCCCCTCGAACGACGAGCGCGGTCACCACCGTGGCCGTGGCGCGGCCGAGGCGCGCGGCCCGGGTGCGCACGAGGAGCTCGTGATGGGGAGCTTCCGAGCGATGGGCACGGAGGTCACGGTGCTCGCGCCGCACGAGAGCGAGCGCGACGAGGCGGCCCTCACCGAGCGCGTGGCCGCGGTCTTCGAGGACGCTGAGCGGCGCTTCAGTCGCTTCCGGGACGACAGCGAGCTGTCGGCGCTGAACCGCGCCGAGGGAGAGGTGCGGGTCTCTCGCGAGATGCTCGACACGCTGCTCGCGGCGCGCTCTCTCGTGGCCCGCACCCGGGGGCTCTTCGACCCGGCGGTGGGCGCCTCGCTGATCGCCGCGGGCTACGACCGATCGTTCGCCCCGGGCGCCCTCGACCGCGACGAGGGCCCGGCGTGGCCGGCGCGGGCGCGCTTCGACGAGGTGCAGATCGACGAGGCCGATGGGGTCGTGCTCCGAGCGGCGCACGTGAAGATCGACCTCGGCGGCTTCGTGAAGGGCCTCACGGCCGATCGGGCCGCGCGGCTGGTCGAAGGGGTCGCGGCGATCGACGCGGGCGGAGACGCCGTCCTGCGAGGGGGCGGGCCGGACGGGGACGGGTGGCTCGTCGACGTCGAGGACCCGGCCGACGCGGCGAGGGTGCTGCTCACGCTGCGGCTGCGGGATCGCGCCGTGGCGACGAGCGCCCCGAACCGGCGACGGTGGCTCCTGGGGGCGCGCGCGATGCACCACCTGATCGACCCGCGCACGGGGGAGCCCGCGAGCACGGACCTCGCCCAGGCGACGGTGCTCGCCTCGTGCGCGGCGGAGGCGGAGGCGCTGGCGAAGGCGGTGTTCGTGCTGGGCGCGAGCGAGGGCGCCCGCTTCCTCGCGGCGCAGCCCGGGTGCGCGGGCGTGCTCGTAGAACGTTCCGGCGCGGTGCGCTGCGTCGGAGAGATGGAGGTGTGTGATGCGTAGTTCCATCGCTCGCGGCGTGGCCGCGGGGGTCGTCGTGCTGCTGCTCGTTGGCGCCCTGGGAGCGCGCCTCGACCTCTGGACGCTCGAGGTCCCTCGCCCGGAGGGCACCTGGGCCTGGACGCTCTCCCGCGCGGCCTCGGTGAGCGCGTACCTCGCCCTCACCCTCGACGTGCTCTTCGGCCTCTTCCTCTCGACCGCCGCCGCCGACCGCTGGATCGCTCGCGCCCGCAGCGTGGAGATCCATCGCTTCCTGTCGCTGGCGGCCATCGGGCTCACGGCCGCGCACGCGCTCGCGATGCTCGGCGACCGCTACGTGCCCTTCGACGTGCTCGACGTCACGGTGCCCTTCCTCTCGGGCTACCGCAGGCTCGGCGTCGGTATGGGCATCGTGGCGATGTGGCTGGCGGTGCTCGTCCACGCGAGCTTCGCCCTCCGCGCGCGCATCGGCCCTCGGGTCTGGCGCGCGGTGCACTACCTCGCCTTCGTGGTCTTCGCGCTCGCCACCCTGCACGGCGTGACGGCTGGCACCGACACCCGCGCGACGTGGATGCAGCTCCTCTACGGCGCGGCCGGCGCCAGCGTCGCAGGGCTCACGCTCGTCCGGGTGGCGCTCGCCCTCGCCCCGCTCAACCGCGGCCGCAGCGTCTCGACGCGGTGACGGCGGGCGACCTCCGAGACCGCTCCGCCTCCTCGTACCCCGGCGGTACGCAACCTGCTGGGCTCTCCGGGCATGCGCCCCTTCTACCTCTGCGCCCTGCTCTCCATGGCGGCAACGGCCTCCCTCCCTGGCTGCCTCGACACCCAGGCGTGCACGACGGAGTACCGCTTCGGCGTCAACGTCACCCTGCGCAACGCGAGCAGCGGAGCGGCTGTCGCCGGGGCGACGGTGGTGATCGTCGACGGGTCCTACAGCGAGACGCTGAGCTCCATCGGGCCGGCAGGGTCGTACGCCGGGGCGGGCGAGCGCGAGGGCTCGTACACGCTCAGCGTGGCGGCCCCGGGCTACGTCTCCCCGGCGGCGCGCACCGTCGTGGTCACCGGCAACGAGTGTCATGTGAACGGCGTCAGCGTGACGATCGACCTCACCCCCTTGTGAGCGGGCGGCACACGGGTGCCGCGCTGGGGCCATTTGACGCGGAGGCTCGCCTCGGGTCCTGATCCCGGCGCATGAGCATCCCCTACCGGGAGCGCTGGCGCGGTCCGCGTCCGCAGCGGCCTGGCATCACCCTGGCGGCGCTGGTGTTTCTTGGCAGCGCGGCGCTCTGCGGGTTCACCTCGCACAAGCTCGCGGTGATGTCGCGACTGCGCGGCTGGACCCCGGGCGCCCCGCAGCGGGTGATGACCGTCGAGCACATCCTCCGCCGCTTCAACGCCTCGATGGGCGAGTACCAGCTCGTCGATGCGCACGGGGGGACGTGGAAGATGCAGCTCACCGCCGAGCAGCTCGACCGCATCGGCTACCACCAGCCCGTGGCGGTGCGCTGCCTGGAGGACGAGCGGGAGTGCTTCGTCCCCGACTCGGTCTACATCAGCGACGGCAACTTCGGCTTCGACCACGCGCTGCGCGCGCTGGAGTCCCTCGGGATGCTCGCCAGCGGGCTGCGCATCGGGTGGCGGCTGCGCGCGTGGCGCCGCGAGGTGCGCGCGTGGGAGAAGCAGGCGCCGTCGCCCGTGGCCCAGCGGCTGAACTGAAGACGAGGACGCCATCCGCACCCATCCGAGTGGGCTACGCTCGGGCGATGTCTGGCGACGCCGCGCGACCCGTCGACCCGGAGTTTCCCAACCTCCCGCCCGAGGTCGTGGAGGGCTATCGCAACGCGCCGGAGACGATGGTCGCGGAGGTGATCGACGGCGAGCTGTCGCTGCTGCCGCGGCCGCGACGCCGTCACCTGCGCGCCGCGGGCGAGCTGCACGGCGAGCTGCGCGGCCCCTTCGACCGCGGGCGTGACGGCCCAGGGGGGTGGGTGTTCCTCGACGAGCCGGAGCTGCACCTCGGGCCGCGTCCGGACATCGTCATCCCAGACCTCGCCGGGTGGCGACGGGAGCGCCTCGGGGAGGGCTTCCTCGACGAGAGCGACGCGCTCACCCTGGCGCCGGACTGGTGCTGCGAGGTGCTGTCCCCTTCGACGGAGAAGGTCGACCGGGGCCGCAAGATGGACGTCTACCATCGCGAGAGCGTAGGGCACGTGTGGCTGCTCTCGCCGACCCTGCGCACCCTCGAGGTGTACCGCCGCGCGGACCCGGGCTGGCTGCGGGTCGCGAGCTTCGAGGGCGACGCCCAGGTGCGCGCGGAGCCCTTCGACGCGGTGGCGCTCGACCTCTCGGGGCTGTGGACGCTGTAGGGATAAGGGACGCGCCGGTGCGCCGCGCTCGCGCTGTCAGCGCAGAATGCCCGCGGTGAAGGCCCAGAGTCGGGGCCACGCGATGTGTCGGGACACGTGGGGTTCTTCGGCGATGCGCACGACGTCGAGGGAGAGGTCGACGGTGAGGAGTCCGTCGGTACGAGCGCGAGGTCGACGGCGACCAGAGCCAGACCCCGAGCGTTAGAGGGTGTCGATAAGGAGGGTTGACCGTCGTCTGCGCGGGAGCTCTGATCGGTCGCGTCATGAGCCAGCGCCGAGGTAGCAACCGTCCCCGTCCGAT
>Ga0207969_100449_pt1 | contig 19428 bp, 17 predicted proteins | sample LakWasMet25_LOW6_2_FD_183869 | JGI IMG/M metagenome (GOLD analysis project Ga0207969, IMG submission 183869) | Freshwater sediment methanotrophic microbial communities from Lake Washington under simulated oxygen tension - Sediment Metagenome... | ecosystem: Environmental > Aquatic > Freshwater >... | reverse complement strand
TAAATACTCGCCGCGCAAATACAAAAATCCCTGTTTGGCTCCGATAATCGCGGCGCACACCGTCATGCCTTCAAAAACCTGATCCGCATAGGCGTTTAGCAACACCCTGTCCTTAAACGTGCCGGGCTCGCCTTCATCGGCATTGCAAACCACGTAGCGCTCAATCTGCCGCTCTTCCGAACAGAACTGCCACTTGATCGCCGTTTTAAATCCGGCGCCGCCCCGGCCTCGCAACCCCGAATAGTCGATTTCTTTCAGCGTTTCCTTGATGCCTCGTTTAAAAGCCGATCTAAGCGCCGCGCCTTGTTCAATCTGTTGATTCAGCAGTAAGCCGGATTTATAAATATTGTCATCGACCTGAAATAACGCCTCGGGCCATTCGTCCAAGGGTTTTTGTTGATTAATCAGCTCTGCGATTTTATCAATTCCGGGCCGGTCCAAGCGAGTCAATGCAAGACCGTTAACCAAACCGGCCGGTCCCTGATCGCACATGCCGGTACATGAGGTATTATCCAGGCTGACCACGCCATCTGCCCGAACCTCGCCAACGGCAACATCCAACTTCTTTGCCAGATAGTCGAGCAGACTTTTCTTACCCAGCATATGATCGGTTATTGAATCGCTGATCAACAGCTCATATTGCCCTCTGGGGACCCGATGAAAAAAACTGTAGAATTCAACGACGCCGATGATTTGCGTCCGGGGAATGTTTAGCAAACCGGACAGCTGTTCTATCGCTGCCTCCGGTATATAATGATATTGCGATTGGACCTGTCTTAGAATCTGCAATAAATGCGTTGCCTGATAATGGCTGTTTTCTGCGATACCCTGAATAAACTGTCTCACTTTATCTCCCTGGCCTTATCTTTCTGGATGTTTGTGGATATGATACGGGTTGATTATTACACTAAAGCTGCTATTCCCTTACATAAACTAACTATATCTCACTATCCTGGATAAACCAATAATTCGGTGAAGACTTTTCGACGCTGATTGACAGACAAATACTCATGGCCAAAAAACCGACTTCTTTTAAAGCGGCATTATCATTCCCAAACCGCACTATCGCTCATTTTTACAGCCAAATTGAGCAGCAAAAACAGGTGCTACAACGTATTCATGCTGTATTGCCGGCGACGATAGCCCAACATGCAATACACTGTGTTGTTAATGGCAAGAAACTGCTGGTTTATACCGATACTGCGGCCTGGGCGTCGCAACTGCGCTTTTATAACAGTGCGATTCTCGCCGCTATCGCTCCGGTAACCAGGGAGTCGGTCTCGATTATGCAGATTAAAGTTAGAGTAGAAACGTTGCAGACAGCGTCTCCGAGCAGGAAGCCGAACATTCCTTCGGCGGAAAAAATAGAGCTCATCCATAACCACAGCCTCACTGTTTCGGATGAGCAATTGAAGTTGGCGCTGCTGAGATTAAGTACAACGCTGGCAAAACTGTCGAAGCATCAAGCCCCGGCCGGATAAGTCAGCCAGGCGCTTGGCGCTCGCAACAGCCTTATGCGGCAGGTCTGGGGGATTCGGCAGAACGCATGAAAGAAATCGGCGCGTTTTCTTCATCGTCAAAGGTAACCATTTCCCAGGCATCTTTATCGTTTAATAAAGCGCGGAGTAATTTATTGTTCAAGCCGTGGCCCGATTTATAGCCGGTAAATTCGCCAATCAAGCTATGTCCCAGAAGATATAAATCGCCTATCGCATCAAGAATTTTATGCTTAACAAATTCATCCGCATAGCGCAGGCCGTCTTCATTGATAACTTTATCATCGTCAACCACGATAGCATTATCAAGGCTTCCGCCCAAAGCCAGATTATTTTGCCGCAGCATCTCAATGTCCTTCATGAAGCCGAAAGTTCTGGCTCGACTCACTTCCTTAACAAACGTAGTCGATGAAAAATCCATGGTCGCGGTTTTCACATGCTCTTCAAAAGCCGGGTGTTCGAAATCGATGGTAAAAGTCACCTTGAATCCTTCAAACGGCTCAAAAGCAGCCCATTTATCGCCGTCCTCAACCCTGATACTACGCTTTATACGGATATACTGCTTCGGGCTGTCCTGTTCTTCAACCCCGGCTGACTGGAGCAGAAACACAAAAGGCCCGGCGCTGCCATCCATAATCGGGACCTCGGCGGCGCTGACATCGATAATGGCATTGTCTATGCCTAATCCGGCAAAAGCCGAAAGCAAATGTTCTATGGTTGATATTTTCACATCACCCGCAACCAGTGTTGTCGACAGTACCGTTTCGCCAACATTTTCCGGCGTCGCCTCAATGGTCACCGGGTTTTCCAGATCAACCCTGCGAAACCGGATGCCCGTGTTCGCTTCGGCCGGACGCAAAGTTAAATAGACTTTATCACCCGTGTGTAGCCCTACACCTGTTGCCCTGATTGTGTTTTTTAAAGTTCGTTGTTTAATCATAAAATCAATAACGCTAAGTAAAGAGGGCAAAAAGCGAAAATTTTATCACAATCAGCCTCCAAAATGGAGACTGATTGTCTTGTTAACCGCACTCGTTAGTCAGCTTGACGTCTTAAAAAAGCCGGAATATCCAGATAATCTAAATCGATGTCTTTTTTAGGTTGAGCCCCAAAGCGGGTTTCCCTGCCTTCGGTTTTGTTTTGACGCATGACCGTAGGCTTATCCAGGCCTTCGTAACTGACTTCACCGGCCACATTTTGATTAACGTATCCGGCAGTCGCTTTCGGCGCAAGCTTAACCACCTTGGACGGCAATCCCATGCCGGTCGCAACAACAGTCACTTTAATCTCGTCGCCTAGCTCGGGATTAATAGACATGCCGATTTTTATTACAGCATCCTCCGAAGCGAATTCGTGAACAATATTACCGACCTCGTCGAACTCGGCAATGCCCATATCGGCGGCGGAAATATTAACCAAAATGCCGCGCGCGCCTTGTAAATTAATGTCCTCCAGCAATGGACAGGCAATGGCTTTCTCAGCCGCTTCGCGCGCCCGATATTCTCCTTTTGCCGCGCCTGTGCCCATAATCGCCGCGCCCATGCCGGACATGACCGTTCTGACATCGGCGAAATCGACGTTAATCATACCGGGATGAACGATAAGCTCGGTAATGCCTTGCACAGCATCCAATAGCACATCGTTAGCCGCTTTAAATGCATTGACCAGCGATACATCGTTGCCCAATACCGGCAATAATTTTTGGTTCGGAATGATGATCAATGAATCAACAAACCTTTCCAGTTCCGCTATACCCAGCTCCGCCGTTGCCAATTTCTTTTTGCCTTCAAATGAAAACGGCTTGGTCACCACGGCAACCGTCAAAATGCCCATGCTTCTGGCAATTTCGGCAATCACAGGAATCGCACCGGTACCGGTGCCGCCGCCCATGCCTGCGGTCAGGAAAACCATATCGGCACCCTGTAAAACTTCTCTGATACGCTCTTTGTTTTCGTCCGCGGCCATTCTTCCAACTTCCGGATTGGTGCCTGCGCCCAGACCCTTGGTTAATTCAACGCCTAACTGGATAATCGTATCAATATTCAGCTTTCTTAATGCCTGCGCATCGGTATTTGCGCAGATAAACTCAACGCCCTCCACAAGACTGCCGACCATGTGGCTAACCGCATTGCCGCCGCCGCCGCCAACGCCGATCACCTTGATGACCGCATGTTCATTGCTCATATCCATTAACTCATATTTCATTGCCATTGCCGCTGCCCCTTAATTATTTACAAAACTATTAAAAATTACCTTGAAACCAATTTTTCATTCTCGCGAACACACTGGGACCGTCAGCATCAATGCCCCTGCCAACACCCTGGTGTTCTTTTCCGTACATTAATAATCCGACTCCGGTAGAGTGAATCGGATTTTTTACCACCTCGGTTAGCCCTGTAACATTTTGCGGCCCACCCATACGCACCGGCATATGGAAAATTTCTTCCGCCAAATCGATCAATCCCATCACTTTTGAACTGCCGCCGGTTAACACTACCCCGGCGGCAATTAATTCTTCATAGCCGCTACGTCTTAGTTCCGACTGAACCAACAGCATTAATTCTTCATAGCGGGGCTCAATAATCTCCGCCAGATTTTGCGTTGAAATCTTGCGCGGCGCCCTATCGCCGATACTGGGCACCTCGATAATTTCATCCACATTCGCCAACTGCGTTAAAGCGCAGGCATATTTTCGCTTAATATCCTCGGCATTAAGCGTCGGCGTACGCAGCGCGACCGCAATATCATTGGTCACCTGATCGCCCGCAATGGGGATCACCGCGGTGTGCTTTATCGCGCCTTCTACAAAAATCGCAATGTCCGTGGTGCCGCCGCCAATATCGATCAGGCAAACACCCAATTCCTTTTCATCATCGGTCAGCACCGAATTGCAGGAGGCCAATTGCTCCAGCACGATGTCATCAACTTCCAGGCCGCAACGCCGAATGCATTTGACGATATTTTGCGAGGCGCTGACGCTACCGGTGACCATATGGACCTTGGCCTCCAAACGAATGCCCGACATCCCGATAGGTTCCTTGATGCCTTCCTGGAGATCGATCACAAACTCCTGAGGCAAAATGTGCAGGATTTTCTGATCGGCAGGAATTGCCACGGCGCGAGCCGAATCTATCACCCTGTCAATATCGTACTGAGTCACTTCCTTGTCTTTAATGGCCACGATGCCGTGAGAATTGAGGCTTCTGATATGACTGCCGGCAATGCCCGCATAAACCGACCTGATCTGGCATCCGGCCATTAATTCAGCTTCTTCAATAGCGCGCTGTATCGATTGCACAGTCGATTCCAGATTTACCACAACCCCTTTTTTCAGACCGCGCGATGGTGTTGATCCAATGCCTATTATTTCTATATTGCCATCACTGGTAAGTTCACCAACAATAGCCGCGACCTTTGACGTACCGATGTCCAGCCCGACTATTAAATTACGCTCTGTTTTTTTCGCCATTTTGTTTACTCTGTGTCACTTTTTTATAAGATTAGCCATCTATTTCATATTATGGATTGGCAATTTTCTTCCGATCGCCAAGGATGGCGACCGCGACTGCTCCCGGCAGTCTTGCGGCATTTTCCCCATCTCTGGGAGTCAGAAGTGTCGCATCGGTATGGAACCGGTGCGACCAGTCAATTTCTTGAGTTTCCGGTTTCCATGAAACCGCATATCCATTGGGATACCTCAGATCGACTATTGCTATTTTCTCAACCTGTTCTTGCCCTAATACGTCCAGCGTTTTCAAAAACCGTTGTAATTTTTTTAGCTGTTCATTTCGTCCCAGCAGTATTTCCAAGCCCGTTGTTAATTTAATCTTCCATGCCCATCGATCGTTAATCGTAAACTCCGCCATTTTCATCGACTGATCGGCTAATGCCGTGTTAACGCCCTTCATTATTTCCAGCGTCTTCAACTGTTGCTGCTCAGGCCCTTGCAATATGGGCAAAGTCTGAAATTGCTCTATATTCTTCGGCGTAATAATCTCGCCTCGTGTACTGACCAGACTTTGCTGCCCCCAGCGCACATAGGGCTTCTTTTCGCGTATCTTTATGTCTATCGCATCGGGCCAAACTCGTTTAACCGTAACGGTATCGACCCAGGTCAATTGCGAAACAACCTGATGAATGGCCTGCATATCGGCATCGAAAAAACCGGTCATCACCAAAGGCTGTAAAGCCGTCTTTATCTCGTCCTTACTGAGATATTGAAAAACTCCTTCGGTGCGCACATATTTAATCGGAATGCGCTTAACGCCGTAACCCGTCACCCAGACTAACCCCGTCAACAGCAATACGGTCGTCATGACTTTAAAGACGGTTATCATGGGAAAATCAATTCGTCCACGAAAAACACAAAAAGCACGAAAATTTTCACAGCATTACCAAGCTTTAGACCGTCACCCAAAAGACAAATGAATAAATCAACGCAACATAATGATTTGTTTCGTGTCTTTCGTGTTTTTCGTGGACAAATAGAGATTTTTAGAGTCATCAATGCTTACCCGCAACTGGTTTCCAAAATACGCCAAACCAATTCCTCAAAATCCATACCGGCCTGCCTGGCCGCCATCGGCACCAAGCTGTGATCGGTCATGCCGGGAACGGTATTAACCTCAATCAACTGGTACTGCCCCGAACCATCGATAAATACATCGACTCTGCCCCAGCCTTTAACGCCAACGACCTTGCAAGCCGTTACCGCCAAGTCTCTTAACAAGAGTTCCTGCTCCTGACTCAGCCCGCAAGGACAATGGTATTGCGTCGTCGTGGCCTGATATTTTGCTTCGTAATCATAAAATGTATTGGGCGTTTCCAGGCGAATGACCGGCAATGCCTCGCCGTCCAACACCGCAACGGTATACTCCTTACCGGTAACCCAAGCCTCCGCATAGACATCGCAACGGTATTTCGCCGCAACGCTCAAAGCCGCCAACAACTCATCCCGATTGCTTGCCTTGCTCATGCCGATACTGGAACCTTCCTGTGCCGGTTTGACGATAACCGGGAAACCCAGTTTTTCAATGCAGTCGTCAAGATCAGTTTCGTCTGTCAATAAACACCATTTAGGCGTAATCAGGCCGTAACCCTGCCAACACAGCTTGGTTCGAAGCTTATCCATAGTCAATGCAGATGCCATCACGCCGCTACCGGTATAAGGAATCCCCAATACTTGCAGAACCCCTTGCAACACGCCGTCTTCGCCGCCGCGACCGTGGATAATGTTGAATACCCGGTCAAACTTCTGTCCTGCCAACGCTTCAATCGGGCTGCCCGTTACATCAATGGCAATCGCATCTATGCCTTTATTTTTTAAAGCTTCGTAAACGGCCGCCCCGCTTCTTAACGAGACTTCCCGTTCCGCCGCCGAGCCGCCCATCATGACCGCCACACGACCGAATTGCTCAGGCTTGTTTAACATCAATGCTTTCATATTGCTTCACCTACCATACAAACCTCAGTCTGCAAGATTACCCCCTGCCGCTGTTCCACTTTATCCTGTATATAATGAATGAGGGCTTCGATGTCCGCTGCCGTTGCATTGCCGGTATTGACGATGAAATTGGCGTGTTTTTCCGACACACAAGCACCGCCAATTGCATAGCCTTTTAAACCGGTCTGCTCTATCAACCTTGCCGCATAATCGCCTTCCGGGTTTTTAAATACCGACCCGCAACTGGGCTGATTGGTCGGCTGCGTCGCCCCCCGTTTTTCCAATAAACCTTTTATTTTCTGCTGACTGGCTACCGTATCGCCCGGCTGTAAAGTCAACAGACACGCCAGAAACCACTCGTTTTCAAAACCTTTCACCGACCGGTAACTCACGGTAAAGTCCCCAGGCTTTCTGTGCGTTACATTACCCGACCCATCCAGCATTTCGACGCTTTTAACGATAGCCCAGGTTTCCCCGCCAAAGGCTCCGGCATTCATTTTTAAGGCTCCGCCCATGGTGCCCGGTATGCCTGCTAAAAATTCCGCTCCGGTTAAGCCCCGTTCCCCGCAAAAACGCGCCACATGCGCGCAGGGTACGCCAGCCTCAACATAAACCGAGCCGTCATCAGTCAAGCGCATCTCTTTTAAGCGTCCCTTGGTATTAATCACCGTACCGCGTATGCCGCCGTCCCTGACTAATAAATTACTGCCCAGCCCCATCCAAAACACCGGCTCGGATTCAGGCACAGCCTTGATAAACTCAACCAAGTCTTGCCGGTCTTCCGGGATATACAACCGGTCCGCAGGGCCGCCAACGCGCCAACTGGTATACTTGGACAGCATTTCATGCTTTAGCAAGCGGCCTTTCGGCAACGGCTCCATGCAGTCGTTGGTAAATTGCTCCTGCATTACTCTACCCCCTGCATTCCCCGCAAGGATGTGGGGAATGCAGATTTTGCATGGGGCAAAATGTCTGCCCATGAAGTCGCCCTTTCAATTGTCATTTCTTGTAAAGCTCCCGCTCTACAAAACACGGCTGATATGCCATAAAAAATAATTTCAAAACAATAATGTGTCGGCGCTTGCATAATTTATTAAGTAATCGATTTAATTGGCAAATATCAACAAAATATTAGTGCGATCCGTCTATTTTAAGGACAGTGCCAATAATGCACGGCATCCCCCCATTTTAATAATTCAGCGATTACAATGTACGGTATTAATCGGTGGAAATACATACGCAAAACCACCTAGTCCATACTGACATATCAACGCGAATAAATAACTTACGACAACTCCATAGCAAGGGCTCCCGCCAGCAACTGCGGCAATTGAGCGGCTATTTGCCCGACATTGCCTGCGCCCATGGTCAAAATCACATCCTCGGCATTTACGATGCTCGCTAATATTTGCGGCAACTCCTCCCAGTTTTCGACAAACACAGGATCAACCTGTCCGCGTACGCGGATTGCCCGGCTTAATGCCCTTCCGTCCGCGCCGGGAATCGTCGTTTCACCCGCCGAATAAACGTCCATCAGGATCAGCACGTCAACGGTTGACAGCACCTGCACGAAATCTTCAAATAAATCACGGGTACGCGTATACCGATGCGGTTGGAAAACAATGACTTTACGTCGATCCGGCCAAGCCTGACGCAAGGCTTCAAGCGTCGCGGCAATCTCGCGCGGATGATGTCCGTAGTCATCAACCAGTGTCAGCTTACCCCCGTCCATCGGCACGTCGCCGTTAAGTTGAAACCGCCTGCCTACGCCTTTAAATGCGCCCAAACTCCTGATAATGGCTTGATCATCGACAGCCAGCTTGGTTGCTACGCTAATAGCCGCCAGCGCATTAAGCATGTTATGCCAGCCGGGCATATTCAAGGTGACCTGTAACGGCGGATAATCGCCTCTTCGTATAACGTCAAAACAGGTATGCATACCTTCCTGTTTAATATTAACCGCCCGTACATCGGCATCTTCATGAACGCCGTAAGTGGTAACCGGCTTAGATATTTCCGGCAAGATCGCCCTGACGCCTTCATCATCCAGACACAACACCGCCAGTCCGTAAAAAGGAAGATGATGCAAGAACTCTCTAAACGTGTCTTTTAAGCGCTGAAAACTGCCTTCATAGGTCGCCATATGATCTTGGTCAATATTGGTGACTATCGCCATCATCGGCTGTAAATATAAAAATGACGCGTCGCTCTCATCGGCTTCGGCGACCAGATAATGGCCTAATCCTAATTTGGCATTACTCCCTGCGCTGTTTAAACGCCCGCCGATCACAAAGGTAGGATCAAGCCCGCCTTCAGCCAGAATACTTGCGGTCAAACTGGTCGTTGTGGTTTTGCCGTGGGTTCCGGCAACGGCAATGCCGAACCTGAAACGCATCAATTCGGCCAACATTTCCGCGCGCGGGATAACCGGCACTCTTTGAATATAAGCTTCGTCAATTTCTTCGTTGCTGCGGTCGATCGCGCTGGAAGCCACCACGACATCGACCTTGGCTATATTTTCCCGTTTATGGCCGATGTTAATGGTCACGCCCAGACCGGCCAGCCTTTCTGTCACCGCGCTTGCCTTGATATCCGAACCCGAGACTTGATAACCGAGGTTCGACAACACCTCGGCAATGCCGCTCATCCCGGTTCCGCCTATACCGACAAAATGTATCCGGTCGATACTACCTAATGCTTTACTCGGCATTTGACTGTTAGGAATGTTCATAGCCCCGCCTCGAGCATGCAAACGCCGGCAACGACGTCGGTCGCATCCAAGCGTGCATATTGTTTTGCTGTTTTACTCATGACATCCAATTGCTTAACTACTGTTGTTATATGTTCTACCAACGATGCTGCATTCAAATCTTTTTGCAACAATATCAGCCCCGCACCGGCATCGGTTAAATACCGGGCATTTGCCGTTTGATGATCGTCAATTGCGCTAGGCAAGGGTATAAATATGGCCGGAATACCTGCTGCGGCCACTTCGCTGACCGTCATTGCGCCGGACCTGCAAATCACCAAATCCGCCCATTGATAAGCCGACACCATATCGTCGATAAAGGCGTTCGCTTCCGCCTTTACGCCTAATTCTTTATAACGGCTCTCGACTTGCTTCTGCATCGCCGCACCGGTTTGATGCCTTACCTTGACACGGTCCAATTCGGCCAACGCGTCAGGTACAACTTCATTCAATATTTGGGCGCCCTGGCTGCCGCCTACGACTAATATATTAATGCCCTGATGCGCTTCTTTGCGCTCGGCGCATCCTATGAATTGCTTTCTTAACGGATTGCCGGTAAATGTAGCATTCAGCTTTTTATTAAAGCTGTCCGGAAAAGCTTCCAACACTTGCCTGGCCATGCGCGCCAACAACCGGTTGGTGGTGCCGGGCACCCGGTTTTGCTCATGAATGATCAACGGGATGCCTAATAGTTTTGCCATGAGTCCGCCAGGCCCCGCTACAAATCCGCCCATCCCCAACACCACATCGGGTTTGCGCTTATGCAATATTTTCAATGCTTGAATGCAGGCCTTTATCAACAACAGTACGGCTGTAATTTTCGACAGCCCACCTTTGCCGCGTACTCCGGCAACCGACAGCCAATCAATCTCTATACCTTGCTCAGGAATCACGCGGCCTTCCAATCCCTTCCGGGTACCCAGCCAACTGACCTGCCAACCTTTTTCAATCAAGGTTTGCGCCACCGCCAACGCAGGAAACACATGCCCGCCGGTTCCTCCAGCCATAATTACGATGCGTTTAGCCATGTCGGCTTCTCTTTGGCGTGCCGGCCTTTATTTCCGCGACTTCGCTTTGCACCCGGAATAACAATGCAACCGCACAGCACATGATCATCATGCTACCGCCGCCATAACTCATCAACGGCAATGTCAAACCCTTAGTCGGTAAAATACCCATATTGACACCCATGTTAACGAACGACTGGAAACCGAACCAAATCCCCAAGCCATAGGCAATAAATGCGGAAAAGCGCTGTCCCACCTGTTCCGCAGCCGCAGCTATTGCAAAAGTGCGCCATACCAACACCGAAAATAAACCGATCACCGTAACCACGCCCAACAAACCCAATTCCTCCGCTATCACTGAAAATAAAAAATCAGTATGCGCTTCGGGTAAATAAAATAACTTTTGTACGCCGCTACCTAAGCCCACCCCCAACCATTCCCCGCGCCCGAACGAAATAAGCGCCTGGACTAATTGAAATCCGGTTTTCAAAGGATCCGCCCAAGGATCCATGAAACTGGTGACCCGCACCAGACGATAAGGCGAAAAATAAACCAGCAACATCGCCAGTACGCCAATGACCGACAGCAGCACTATGAATTGGGATAATCGGGCTCCGGCTAAAAACATGATGCCCATGGCGATCATGATAATAACGACTGCTGAACCGAAATCCGGCTCCAGCAACAACAAGAAGCTGGCCACCGAAAACAGTCCCAGCGGCTTAACCAGCCCGAAAGCCGCGTTCTGCACCGACTCCTGATATCGAGTGACATATCCGGCCATATAGATAACAGAAAAAAATTTGACCACTTCGGATACTTGTATCCTCATTCCGCCTATCGACAGCCAACGCACGCTGCCGTTAACCTTTACGCCGAGACCGGGGATCAGCACAATAACCAGCAGCAGTAAGCCCGCTAGAAACAACCGGGGGCCATTCTCTTCCCAAATTCTCATTGGGACTGCCGCCACGATCCCACCGAAAACCAGTCCCAAACCTATGTGCAACAACTGTCTGACAGGATAATACAAACCGTTGCCGGTCATTTTTATACCCAGATGCAATGATGCGGATGCCACCATCACATAGCCGATCAACAATAAGCTGGTAGTCACGATCAGCAACACCGGATCAAAATGAAATCGACCGCCCCGCTCCCGCGATAATCTCATTTACGACCTCCATGGATGGATGGAGTGTCACAATTTGTCTGGAACAAATGTGACCGGCCTCCACGGATGGAGGGAGTGTCGCAATGTGTCTGGAACAAATGCGACCGACCTCCACGCACGAAGGAAGTGTCGCAATCTATCAGAAACCGACGCAACCGATCTCCAGGAAAAGCGGAAGTGTCGCAACCGGTAAGGAACCGATGCGACCAACCCCGCAGTAGCCGGCTGCTCATATAGCCGCCACGGATGGCGGAAAACCGCCGGAGCGGTCAACCAACGCCAATACTGCTTTGGTAAATTTCTCGCCCCTGTCCTGATAGTTTTTATATTGATCAAGACTGGCGCAGGCTGGAGAGAGCAAAACGCTCTCGCCGACATCGGCAAGGCCCGCGGCAATTTGTACCGCTTGCGCCATATTATCTGCCGAATAAACAGGGACGCAACCATTCAGGGCCTGCTTGATCAGTCCTGCATCCTTACCCATCAATACCACGCTTTTGGCTTTTTCTTTGATTGCCGGCGTCAATTCGCTCATGTCGGCACCTTTCGCGTCACCGCCGGCAATCAGAATCACCTTGCGCGCATAACCTTGCAAAGCGGCAACGCAGGCGCCGATGTTGGTCGCTTTCGAATCATTAACCCAGGTCACGCCGCGTATTTCCGCAACACGCTGCATCCGGTGACTTAAGCCTTTAAATTTCCGCAAGGCATCGCACATAGACTGTTCATCCAAGCCCACGGCCACGCCCAAGGCCAAGGCCGCCAAGGCATTGGCCGCGTTATGTCGGCCTTCAAGCGGCAATTCAGCCAGCGGCATCAGGCGCGATTCGTTGTACATCAGATATTCCGCGTCACCCTCCCAGGCAAGGTGGAAATCGGCTGTTTTGTTAATCGAGAAGGTAGATACCTTTCTGCTGTCGTCGCGCATGGCATAGACAATTGGATCATCGACATTGATGACCATTACACCATCGCCCCTGAAAACTCTTTGTTTTTCCCGCGCGTATTCGTCCATATCAACATGCCTGTCCAAATGATCGGCACTGATATTGAGCACTGTCGCGGCAACGGCATTCAAGGCCGAGGTTCGCTCCAGTTGAAAACTGGATAGTTCCAGCACGTAAAGCTGAGCGTTTAACGCCAGTAAATCCAAGGCCGGCGTACCCAGATTTCCGCCTACGCCCACTTTCATCCCGGTCGCTTTCGCCATTTCACCCAACATGGTGGTCACTGTGCTTTTGCCATTGGAACCGCTGATGGCGACGACGGGTGCCTCGATAGAACAGGCAAACAGGTCAATATCGCTAACTATTTTCGAACCATTGGCAATGGCTTTCATTATCGCCTGTTCATTCAGCGACACGCCGGGACTGACCACCAGATGCGTCGCCACTTTAAACGCAGCCTCGTCAAAGCCCCCGGTAAACACCGGCGTATCGGGCATTTGTTGAAAAAACTCGTCCATCATCGGCGGTTTGCTGCGACTATCGATGATCGCAAAGTTAAAGCTTAGGCTTTGCAAATAATGCGCAACCGAAATTCCGGTATTGCCAAGACCCACAACCAAAACCTTGGCCGTTTCCGGGTCCAAAGCAAAATTCTTTTTTAACAATGCGGTAATAGCGGCATTGCTTACAGAATTCCGGACAGGGGCGCTGGCTTTATTCATTACTTATCTCAACTTCAAGGTCGCCAAACCGATCAACACCAGAATGACGGTAATAATCCAGAATCGCACGATAACCCGAGGTTCCGGCCAGCCTTTCAATTCAAAATGATGATGTATCGGCGCCATGCGAAAAACGCGCTTTCCGGTCATTTTGAAAGAGGCTACCTGAATAATCACCGATACCGTTTCCATGACGAATACACCGCCCATAATCACCAGTACGATTTCCTGCCTGACCAGTACCGCCAACACGCCTAAAGCCGCGCCCAGCGCCAGCGCACCGACATCGCCCATGAATACCATCGCAGGATAAGCGTTAAACCACAAAAAACCCAATCCGGCGCCGACCAAAGCGGCACAAAATACGATGAGTTCCCCGGCATTAGGCAAATAGGGTATTGCCAGATATTGCGAAAAAGTTACATGCCCGGATAAATAGGCAAAAATTCCCAGGCCGGTGGCGACCATCACGGTCGGCATAATCGCCAGCCCGTCCAGGCCGTCGGTCAAGTTGACTGCGTTGCTGGTACCGACGATCACAAAATAGGTCAGGACTATATATATCCAGCCCATATCCAGCATGACGTCTTTAAAGAACGGAACAATCAATTGCGTTTCTACCGGCAGTATTGCGGTTTTATACAGAAAAACGGCGGCCATTAGGCCTATAACGGATTGCCAGGAATATTTGGCTTTAGCCGACAAACCGTCACTATTGCCCTTGATAACTTTTCTATAATCATCGACAAAGCCGATAACGCCGTAACCCAACGTCACCAACAAAATAACCCATATATAGCGGTTGCTCAGATCAGCCCACAACAGCGTGCTGAAAGCAATGGCGACCAGTATCAAGGTTCCGCCCATAGTCGGCGTGCCTTTTTTCTCATAATGCGATTCCGGACCCAACTCACGGATACTTTGCCCAATCTTGTTGCGGCTTAATTTCCTGATCATAATCGGCCCGATAATAAACGAAATCACCAGCGAGGTCAGAGCGCCAAGAATGGCGCGAAAGGTCAGGTAATGAAATACCCTGAAGCCGCCATCAAAGGTCATCAAATAATCTGCAAAATAAAGTAACATTGTTTATATCCTGAAGTTCTCAACCAGTGCGGCCGCTACATTCTCCATGCGCTGAGCCCTTGACCCCTTGATCAAAATCGCTTCATCACCTTTGAGTTCTTGCTTTAACACTTCAATTAAATCATTTTGGCTGTCAAAAAAAGTGGCGCCTTCGCCAAAAATATTTACCGTATTGCGGGTGTCGGCACCTACAGCCAGGAGACGCACGACACCGCTCGATTTAATGAGTTCGCCCATTTGTTCATGTATTTTTGCGCTTTCAGGACCCAACTCGCCAAAAGCCCCTAAAACCAGCCAGCTTTTCCCTTCACAGTTCGCCAGCACATCCAGCGCCGCTTTAAGCGATGCGGAATTGGCGTTATAAGTATCATCGATAATGATATTGCCTAAGCGGCCGACCAGCGGCTGCAATCGTCCTGTGACTGGATTTACACTTTCCAGGCCCTGTTTAATCTGTTGTAAATCAGCGCCCAGCGCCAAGCATGCCGCAGCGGCCGCCAAGGCGTTGACGACGTTATGCCGACCTGCCAGCTTTAGTTTTATAGTCAACTCGCCTTTTGCAGTCACTAAGTCGAAAGTCGTGGCGAAGGCATGATTTATAATTTCCGTTTTAACGGAATGCACCGTCACGTCGCCTACAGGACATAGACGAGAGGTGTGAGCTTCGGCCCGTTCATACATCCCAAACGACATGACCTTTCTTGTTCCTGCTACCGACTTCCAATAGTCGAAATAGGCATCATCGCGATTAAGCACCGCCACGCCGTCCGGCTTAAGCGTTTGGATTATTTCCCCCTTCGCTTTGGCGACACCGTCGACGCTGCCGAAACCTTCTATATGCGCGGCTCCCACATTGGTAATAATCGCAACATCAGCCTGTGCATATTGACTGGTGTACTCAATTTCGCCGGGATGATTTGCGCCCATCTCGATGACGGCATAGCGGTGTTGTTCGTTCAAGCGCAACAAAGTTAAGGGTACGCCGATGTCGTTATTCAAATTGCCCTGGGTAAACAGCGTATTGGCCTTCACCCTCAATATTGCCGCCACCATTTCCTTAACGGTGGTTTTGCCGTTGCTGCCGGTAATGCCGACGACCGCTACTGATGTCTTTTTTCGCCAGGCTCCGGCCAATTCAGCCAAGGCCAGACGCGTATCGTCAACCACGATATGCGGCACCGTTACTGCAACGCCCTGATGTACGATGGCCGCCACAGCCCCTGCTTGTTCAGCTTCGGCCACAAACTCATTGCCGTCGAAGTTATGGCCTTTAATCGCCACATAAAGCTGTCCCGGCTTTATCGCTCTTGTATCGATACTGACCGATGAGATGGCAACATCCTCCCCGACCAATTGTCCCTGCACACATGCCGCAATTTCACTCAGCATCATATTCATTTGTTTTGTTCACCGAGAGCATTACGTCGACTCAATGCATCGATCACAACTTGTCTGTCGCTAAAAGGTACGCACACCCCATTGCTTTCCTGGTATTGCTCATGGCCTTTACCGGCAATGACTATGCAATCGTTTTTAGCCGCACTTGCTACCACTTTTTGTATCGCCTGTTCTCTGTTTTGAATAACTTCAACTTTGGCCGGTCGCACCCGGTCCATACTGTTTGCGACTGCCGTCGAACTGCAACCGGCCAAAATATCGTTAACTATATCCAGTCCGTTTTCGTAGCGCGGATTGTCATCGGTAATAACGACTCGATCCGCCCATCGCTCGGCAATTTCTCCCATTTGCGGACGTTTACCCGTATCCCTGTTTCCGCCACAACCGAACACCACCCATAAAGTCTGCTTGCAATGTTTACGCAAGCTGGATAAAACTTTTTCCAACGCATCCGGGGTATGGGCGTAATCCACAAAAATCATTGGATCGGTTTCTGTTCCAAATCGCTCCATACGGCCAATGACCGGCTGTATGGCCGTCAGCTTTTTAGCAGCATCGTCCAACGAAACGCCCATAGCCAACATTACCGTCAAAACAGCCAGAACATTCTCTACATTAAAATCGCCGTAGAGTGGTACTTTCAGTCGCTGCCGTTCATCCCGCCAACGCACGTCAAATTCGATTCCATCGGCTTTATGCAGCATATTTTCTGCGTTAACAGATTCGCCTGAATCCGATGTTTTTCCCTTGCTACTAAAATGCCATAGCTGTACCGATTCGGGCACTGCGGCAATAATCCGCCCGCTATACGCATCATCCAAATTCACCACCGCGAAAGCTAAACCCGGCTGTTTTAATAATGCCAGTTTGGCCTGCACATAAGCGTCCATCGTCACGTGATAATCCAGATGGTCTCGGCTAATATTGGTAAATACCGCGCCTTGAAACATCACGCCATTGACCCGGCCTTGCTCCAAGCCATGCGAGGAAACTTCCATCGCCACGGTGCGTTTTTTATCTTTTAATAATTCAGCCAGTATTTTCTGAATTGCCAAGGCATCGGGCGTGGTATTCAGCGTCTTGTTAAGCTTGCCCCACTCGCCCCAGCCGAGCGTGCCTATAATCCCGCAGTCATCCAGCATTTGGCTTAAAAACTGACTGCAAGACGTTTTGCCATTGGTGCCGGTTATGCCGATAACGGTCATAAACCGGGATGGATCGCCGTAAAAACGCGCGGCCAGTTCACCCAACTTTAAACCCAGATTTTCCACGGCAATCATCGGTATCAGCGTAGCGCTATTGCCCCGAAAAGCCTCCGCCAGCTGCCGGCCATTTCCGGCAGGATCAAAAATTACCGCACCGGCGCCATTATTAATAGCCTGTTCGATATGCGCCAAGCCATGCTGTTTGGCTCCAGCCAGCGCAACGAATACATCGCCGCAAACCAATTCCCGACTATCCAACACCAAGCCTGCGACCGGCATATCGTTCTGATCTGAAAATACGCTCAACCCGCTTAATAAATCTTTCAGCCGCGGCCCACCGCTACGCTGATCCTTCGGCCCCGTAGTCATATTATTGGACTTCTCGCGTCAATAAGATGGGCATATTATCTTGTTGATCGGGAGCGACTTCCAACACCCTCAAGGCCCCCGCCATCACTTTTGAAAACACCGGGGCTGAGACTATCCCCCCGTAGTATTGGCCTGCCGAAGGCTCATCAACCATGACCACGATAATCAAGCGCGGATTCTTGGCCGGCGCCATGCCCGCAAAAACCGAAAAATAACTGTTCTCGACATATCCGCCCGCGCCGGCTTTTTTTACCGTCCCGGTTTTACCGGCTGCGCTGTAGCCGTCGACTCTGCCCTCGTAAGCGGTACCGTCTTTCATAAGCACCGTTTCCAGCATGGCCCGGACTCTCTTGGCCGTCTTGGCTGAAAACACCCGCTGCTGATCGACATCTTCATCCCGCCTTAACAAGCTAACCGAATGTAAGATGCCGTCGTCTGCCAATGCCGTATAAGCTCTTGCCAACTGGAGTGCCGAGGTACTTACACCGTAGCCGAATGACAAAGTCGCCCGGTCGAATTCGTGCCAGCTTTGGTAATCGAGCAAGCTTCCACTCGCTTCCCCCGGAAAGCCGGAGCCCGGCGCAATACCAAAACCCAGCTTATTGTAAATTCCCCAAAAATATTCCGGCGGCATTTGCAATGCCATCTGACTGACCGCAACATTGCTGGATTTTTTCAGCACATGCGTCAAATCCAGCGTTCCATAATTATGCACGTCTTTAACCACGTGCCTTCCGATCTGAAAAAAACCATGGGTTTCAAAAACATCATTCGGCTTGACGTACCCCCCATCCAAAGCGGCCGCGACAACAAACGGCTTGACCGTAGATCCGGGCTCGAAGACATCGGTTAACGATCTATTCCTATACAGACTTTCCTTTAAACTCTTCCTGCTATTCGGGTTAAATGACGGCTGATTCACTGCCGCCAGAATTTCCCCGCTCTTGGCATCCAATACCACCAACGCCGCTGATTTTGCCTTGTTAAGGTTAACGGCCAACTGCAACTCACGATATGCCAGATACTGGATGCGTTGGTCGATGCTTAGCTCCAGGCTCCGGCCTGCAACCGGCTCTTTTATATTCTCTACATCTTCAATAATTCGACGCTGACCATCCCTGATAACCCGCTTGCTGCCAGGAATTCCCTTTAATGATTTTTCATATCCCGATTCAAGCCCCGCCTGCCCCACATCGTCAATATCGGTAAAACCGACTAAGTGCGCGGAAACCTCTCCGGCAGGATAAAAACGTTTGAATTCCCGCTCGAAATAAATGCCCGCAAGTTTCAAAGCCTTGACTTGGTCAGCGACTACCGGACTCACTTGGCGAGCAATATAAGCAAACTGCCTGTGCGTATCGCCCTTAACCAACTCACTGATTTTTCCTTTCGGCAAATTTAGCAACTTTTCGATTTGCCCGATTTCGTTTTCTTTTGCCGGTTCAAGCTCTTGCGGATTCGTCCAAATAGACTCCACCGGCGTACTGATTGCCAACGGCGCGCCATTTCTATCCTTTATCATGCCCCTGTATGCCGAAACAGGCACATCACTGACATGGCGCATATCGCCCTGATCTTTAAGAAACTGTTTATTCAACACCTGCAAGTCGACGGCTCGCCCCACCAGCACCGCCATACAAGCCATTATAAAAACGACTACTATTTTTCTGCGGCGGCCATGAATGGCCGAAGTGTCACCATCGCCAGAGAACCGATGCAACCGTCCTGCAAATTTACCGCCCGGCTTATTTGCCCTGTTTCTGCCTTGAAAATGTATCATTTACGGTTTTATATAAATGATTTTTTCCCGCAACGGCATAACCAGTTTCAAT